>FWWL01003841.1_pt1 | contig 26503 bp, 19 predicted proteins | sample 2228331 | NCBI WGS metagenome assembly FWWL01 (sample SAMEA103939775, study PRJEB20133) | metagenome
TGTTCTGTTCGTCAGGCACTTTACTAATCTAACAAACCTGAATTCGTTTGTCAACCCCTAAACCCAACTTTTTTGGAAAAAATTTTTTTATCCCCGAAAACCCTTGTCTGGTGACGGTTTTAGAGGAAAATAAAAATGTTATGCTAGATCGAGAAAAGTTGCGCCATGAATTTTCAGTCAGTGATTGCGACGTTAAATCAGTTTTGGGCCGATCGCGGTTGTTTGATTGCCCAGCCCTATGACACGGAGAAGGGGGCGGGTACTATGAGTCCTCATACATTTTTACGGGCGATCGGGCCAGAACCTTGGTCGGTGGCTTATGTGGAGCCTTGTCGCCGCCCGACCGATGGCCGCTACGGGGAAAATCCGAATCGCTACCAACACTATTATCAGTACCAAGTTTTGGTGAAGCCGTCACCGAACAATATTCAAGATATCTATTTGGACTCCCTGAGAGCTTTGGGGATTAATCCTGACGATCACGATATTCGGTTTGTGGAAGATAACTGGGAATCTCCGACTTTGGGCGCCTGGGGAGTTGGCTGGGAAGTTTGGCTGGATGGGATGGAAATTACCCAGTTTACTTATTTCCAACAATGTGGGGGGATTGATTGCCGTCCGGTCTGCATTGAGATTACTTATGGACTGGAACGGTTGACGATGTATCTCCAGGAAGTGGAGGCTTTTACGAAAATCCGCTGGAATGACCAGGTGAGTTATGGGGATGTTCACCTGCAAGGGGAGATTGAGCAATGTACTTATAATTTTGAGGCGTCTAATCCAGAGTTGCTGTTTACTCTGTTTGGTTTGTATGAGCAGGAGGCTGAACAGTTAACCAAACGAGGGCTGGTGCTACCAAGTTTGGATTATGTGCTTAAGTGTTCTCACTCTTTTAATCTTTTGGATGCGAGAGGGGTGATTTCGGTGACAGAACGAACTCGTTATATTGCCCGGATTCGCAATTTAGCCCGTCGGGTGGCTCAGTTGTATTTGGAGCAGCGGGAGCAGTTGGGTTTCCCTTTGGGCGGGGTGGATACGCTTAATGAGAAGTCTGCGGCCTGAAATTGAGGATTTTTGGGAATAAAATAACTTAGGTCTGAAATAACATAGATGGCGGCAACGGGGCAACTATGCCCACCCAAAATTTAGGAAGGAGGTAAAATTTTGAATCTGAGTGAGTTGCTAGAACCGATCGCCGCTCAATTTAGAGCGATGGGAATTCCTGAGCCGATCACACACTGGGGTCATCCTTTGATGATGGGTATTGTGGTGGTGGTAATGGGGAGTTTTGCGGGGATAACCGGATGGCGCGGGCGCCTATTGATGCAAACGGAACCGGATGCCGCGATTAAAAATCGGAGCGATCACAGCAAGATTGCCCCATTGATGTTTCTGTTTATGGCTTTAGGTTATACCGGAGGATTATTATCCCTGGTGATACAACAGCATAATGTGTTGGAAAGCCCCCATTTCTGGACAGGTTCACTGGTGCTAATTTTATTAGGACTAAATGGGTTAATTTCTGCGACTGGGTTTGGCGGTAATCAAGCAGCACTGCGGACGGCTCATGCTTATTTGGGCAGTTTGGCGCTGGTAGTGATGTTGGTACACGCAATTCTAGGATTACAGTTGGGTTTCTCTATATAATCGGGGCATAATAATCGAGGACAGTACCCGATAAACAGTAGGGTGGGCAAGATTTTGTCCACCCTACGGGATGAAATAATCTCTATGTAAATTAAGCAGCAATTCCCGATGACTTCTGCCAGTGTAATTGTGATTTGTTTGGCTTATATCCTAGGGTTGCTGATGACAGCGGTGCCTTACGGTGGTTATGGCGTACTGGGTTTAGGGGTGGCGATCGCTGCTATTTTTTCTCTCCCTCTGCCAGTTCGGTTCCGCAACTTAAGAAATAATGTCAAACCGGCAATTTGGTTAACGGCAGGAGTTATAGGATTGGTGGCTAGTTTTTATTTGCAATGGCGAACGCCAACTCCTGCCCCTGATGATATTAGTCAGTTTTTATCCCTGGTCAATCCAGAAAATCAAGAGCAATTAGCCACCGTCTCCGGCAAAGTACAAGATACACCCAGCTTAACTCGAAGTGAAAGAGTCCGGTTTTGGTTGAAAGCAACTCACTTGCAAATCTTTGTGGCGGAAAACGAGATTCAAGATGGGCAAAAAGACCTGGACTCCTACTGTTCGGTTGCGGAGGAAGTTTCTGTAGCAAAACCAGACACCAAGTTATTGAAATACGATTGCCAGGTCAGCGGCAAGTTATATGTCACGGTTCCGTTATTGCAAGGAACTGGGCGATATCCGGGACAACTGCTCGCAGTGACAGGTCGATTATATGAACCAAAAGCAGCAGCGAATCCGGGGGCTTTTGATTTTAAAGCTTATTTGGCCAAAGAAGGCTGTTTTGCTGGGTTAGCCGGACGTTATATTACGGCATCAGAAAGTGGTGGGCAAGAAAGTTGGGGACTGTGGCAAATCCGCCGCCGCATTGTTAAGTCTCAAGCCCGTTGGTTGGGGGTGCCACGCGGGCCTTTGGTAAGTACAATGGTGTTGGGCAGACGAGCCGTTGATTTACCTTATAATATCCGCGATGATTTTATTCAGGTGGGCTTGGCTCATGTTTTGGCGGCTTCAGGATTTCACGTTGCGATAATTTTGAGTTTGGTGCAAGTTCTGACCAGCCGTTTTTCCGCTCGCCTGAAGTTAGGAAATGGGACAACGGTTTTAATTGCTTATGTCTGTCTAACCGGGGGTTCGGCTTCGGTTTGGCGAGCGGCTTTTATGGGATTTGGGGCTTTGTTGGCGCCGGTGATGCAGCGGAGAGTGAATCCTTTAGGCTGTTTGCTGTTGGCGGCTTTTGTTTTGCTGCTGATTAATCCTTTATGGATTTGGGATTTAGGTTTTCAGTTGAGTTTTTTGGCGACTTTGGGTTTGTTGGTCACGTCACCGGCTTTGATGAAACGGTTGGATTGGTTGCCAACAACGATCGCGTCTTTAATTGCGGTTCCCATTGCAGCTACGATTTGGGTCTTGCCGTTGTTGCTTTATGTTTTTTCCCAGATATCCACTTATAGCATTTTGGTGAATATCATCACCAGTTTTTTGATTGCTGGGATTACAATGGGTGGTTTTATTAGTGCGGTTTTGGGTGCAGTTTGGCCTTTGGCTGGAAGTGCGATCGCATGGTTGTTGTATTATCCCGTGGAACTGCTGATTTTGATTGTCCGATTTTTCAGCCGATTACCGGGAAGTTTAATTTCTACCGGCACCCTTTCCCTGGTGCAAATGTTGATTCTTTATGGGTTGACGATCTTTTTGTGGTTGGTTCCTTGGTGGCATAAAGGGCGCCGCTGGGTGTGGGCTTTTTTGTTTGCGATCGCTTTAATCATAGTCCCAGTTTGGCATCGTCAAACCACGGTTTTTCAAGTGACCGCTTTGCAAACCAACGGTCAGCCAGTGTTGGTGATTCAAGATCGAGGTAAAGTGACTTTAATTAATAGTGGGGATCAAAGTACCGCTCGCTACACGATTTTACCGTTTTTGCGACAACAGGCGATTAATCAAATCGATTGGGGCGTTGCTACGAGCAACCCTGGATCCAGAAGTGGCTGGTATTTGATTATGCAGCAAGTAAAAGTGAGAAATTTTGCTTCTCCAGGGACGCTCAACGCTACCTTAACCAGTGTGGTACAAGACCGTAATGTCTCTTATCAAGTTTTACCCGTAGGCAAAATTCTCCCGGCAGCGGGTTCGACATCGGTAAAATTACTCCAGGATCGACCAGCGGTGGTAGAATTGAGCATTGGCGATCGAACTTGGTTATGGCTGGAAGAAAGAAATCAGTCAGAACAAAACCAGTTGTTACAGCATAAGTCGTTACCCGGAACTCAGGGAAAACCTCTACAGGTGCTCTGGTGGTCGGGAGAACCCCTGAAAGCTGATTTGCTGATGGCACTCAAACCGGAGGTGGCGATCGCGACCTCGGAAAATATTGATGAAGAGACGGCGGCTATCTTGACTGAGGCCAATGTCTCAATTTTTTCTACGGAAAGGGATGGGGCATTGCAGTGGAAACCTGATTCTGGCTTTGTTTTGGCCAGGGAAAATACCGATGGATCGGATTCTTTTTTATGAAATTGAAAAGATGCAGTACAATGAGTCATAATTAAATTATGGAGAGGTGGCAGAGCGGTTGAATGCGGTGGACTCGAAATCCATTAAGGTGTCACATCCTTCGGGGGTTCGAATCCCCCCCTCTCCGCTTTAGACCAACCCTCATGGGCTAAGGCTTGTAGGGTGTAGGGTGTAGGGTGTAGGGTGTAAGGTGGTTAATCGGGAAGGTTTTGGAATTTTTCCATAAATTCGTGATCGATCCAGTCTTTCCAAAGCCATAACAGGGGAGAAGGCCCAAGACCAAAAGCTCCACGAGAAGCGATCGCACTTCCTTCTCCTGTACCAATTAAAGTGAGAAAATTTTTCTGCGGTTTAAAAGGTTTGAGGGGTTGACCTTGTAAGATACGCCGCAAATTTTCATATAGAGGTTTACCCTGACGGACGGCAAAGACTCCCGCTTTGGGACGGGGGTGATCGATTATAGTGGCAATGTCCCCAGTGGCAAATATGTGAAAGTGAGAAATTGACTGGAGGGTACTTCTCACTTTAATGAAGCCAGCGGCATCGGTACTTAAACCAGCTTCCCGCAACCAGCTAGGGGCAGAGGCTTCTGTAACCCAAAAGAGGCGATCGCATTCTACGGTTAACCCAGAGTGACAATATACGGTGACGGGCGATGGGGCAGAGGAGCCGCCATCGAGCGGGGGAGCAGAGGAGCAGAGGAGCGGAGGGGCGGGGGAGCGAGATTCTACTCGGATCACTGACTCACTTAAGTGTAAGTTAACCCCGCGCTGAGTGAGAAGTTTTTGCAGTTTATTTCGCACATAAGTGCTATGAGTGGGCAGGATTTCGGGGCTACGTTGGAAGAGATGAATCTGAAGATTTGGGCGATTTGGGCAATTTGGGCAATTTGGGCAATTTGGGCGATTTGGGCGATTTTGGGAACGGAGAATTTGATTTAAACGGGCAGACATGGATAAGGCTAATTCCACACCTCCGGCGCCCCCGCCGACAATGCCTATCTGTAGGGGCTTTTCTGTAGCGGTGGTTGCGCCAGTTTGCAATTCTTCAATTAGTTGATGCCAATGGTGCAATAAGTTTGGGACGGGTTTGGCAGGAATGGCATAGTCTGCGGCGCCAGGTACGGAGAGGGTTGCCGGGGTGCTGCCAATGTCAATGGATAAAATATCGAAGGCAACTGGAGGACGGTTGGCACAAATTACGCGGTTGTTGGCTAAGTCTAAACCCACGGCGCGATCGCAGTAAAATTGGGCTCCGGCAAAGTTGGCTAAAGGTCTTAAATCAATATGACTTTGGTCGTAGTCGTAAAACCCAGCAATATAACCGGGCAGCATTCCCGAATATGGGGTATGGGTGACATCACTAATTAAAATGATGCGGACTCCGGGTAATGGGTTCATGCCCCACATTCTCAGGGCGATCGCATGGCTATGTCCTCCACCGATGAAAACCAGGTTTTGAGTCATGGGCTGTTTTGTTGACAAGAATCATCAGAATTACGAAGGGATTCGCGGGAAGGGATTCGCGCTTGCTTTGCGATAGGTTCGCTTCACGGCGGTGAAAGAGGTTTGTAGGAAAGAGGAGAGAGTGAATTATTCTCGTCTATGGTTTCTCGTTTTTCGTTTCTCTTTTCTATACCTCTCTTTTTTTTCCACTAATTGATCATAGATTGATCATAGAATAATAGATAACGTTTGGTAAGGTTAGGAAACCGAAGTTTTATGTTGGGAAGCAATCATTGCGCCCTGACAGGAAAGTTCGCGTGAAGCGCAGGGATAGTCTCAGCGAGTCGATAGGCTAATATCTAACAAAACTATCTGCTGCTATCGAACAAAACTATAGTTTATTCGCCCCATTATTATGAAAACTCCAATTAACCTCCTCAAAGAACGATTTTTACAGGCTTTAGTCGCTGCTTTTGGTCAAGAATTAGCGGCAACTGACCCCCTGTTAGTTCCGGCGAGTAATCCCAAATTTGGGGATTACCAGTCAAATGTGGCTATGTCTTTGGCGAAACCCTTGAAGCAAAAACCCCGCGATATTGCTCAGAAAATCGTGGATCATTTAAATGTGAGCGATATTTGCGAAACCCCAGAAATAGCAGGGCCGGGTTTTATTAATTTGATGATTAAACCCAGTTATCTAGAAGCCCAACTCAGTTCGATTGTGGGTTTTGCTCGATTGGGAGTAGACCGAGTGGACAGTCCCCAAAAAATTGTGGTGGATTTTTCTAGCCCCAATATTGCTAAAGAAATGCACGTCGGACACCTGCGATCAACGATTATCGGGGATTGTATTGCCCGAATTTTGGAATTCCGGGGTCACGAGGTATTGCGTCTAAATCACGTGGGTGACTGGGGCACCCAATTTGGCATGCTGATTACCTATTTGCGCGAAGCTTATCCCGAAGCTTTGACCAAAGCTGATGCTTTGGATATTGGCGATTTGGTGGCTTTCTATAAAAAAGCCAAACAGCGCTTTGATGAAGATGAAGTGTTTTGTGAGACTTCCCGGCAAGCGGTGGTGAAACTGCAAGCAGGAGATCCAGAAACGATCAAAGCTTGGAAGTTACTGTGCGATCAATCTCGTCGTGAGTTTCAGGTGATCTATGATTTGCTAGATATTAAGTTGACGGAACGAGGTGAGTCTTTTTATAATCCCTTTTTGCCCGCTGTGGTGGCTGATTTGGACGAGTTGGGATTATTACAAGAAAACCAAGGGGCCAAATGTGTATTTTTGGAAGGGTTTACGAATAAAGAAGGAAACCCTCAGCCGTTGATTGTGCAAAAGTCTGATGGTGGCTATAATTACGCGACTACAGATTTGGCTGCTTTGCGCTATCGGATTAAGGAAGATGGGGCAAAACGGATTATTTACGTAACGGATTTGGGTCAGTCCACCCATTTTGCCCAAGTGTTTCAGGTGGCAACTCGCGCTGGTTGGATTCCTGATGATGTAGAGGTAGTTCATGTTCCTTTTGGTTTGGTGCAAGGGGAAGATGGCAAGAAGTTGAAAACTCGCGCTGGGGAAACTGTGCGGTTGCGGGATTTGTTGAATGAGGCGATCGCTCGCGCTAAGGCTGATTTAGAAATGAGACTTCAGGCAGAGGGACGGTCGGAAACCTCAGAATTTATTGACCGTGTGGCAAAAGTGGTGGGTTTGGGTGCGGTGAAATATGCTGACTTGAGCCAAAATCGCACCAGTAGCTATATTTTTAGTTACGATAAAATGCTGGCTTTGCAAGGAAATACCGCTCCTTATATGCTTTATGCTTATGTCCGAGTTCAAGGAATTAGCCGTAAAGGTGATATTGATTTCGGACACTTGGGGGTCGGCAAGCAAATTATCCTTAAAGAAGAGACGGAAATTGCTTTAGCAAAACATATTCTGTTGTTCAGTGACGCGATCGCGGCGGTGGAAACGGAGTTATTACCGAATCGGCTTTGTCAATATTTATTTGAATTGAGCCAAAAGTTTAATCAGTTTTACGATCGCTGTCCGGTTTTACAAGCAGAGGAACCATTCCACACTTCTCGTTTACTCCTGTGTGATTTTACTGCCCGAATTTTGAAATTGGGCTTAAATTTATTGGGAATTGAAGTGTTAGATCGGATGTAATATGCCTAAGCGGTAGAAAAAATCTACCGCTTTTTTTACAGCGTTTTCTGCTGGATAGACCACAGATGCTTGTAGGGACGAAGCATGACCGCATGTAATCTTTGGCTTTTAACCCTCAAATGCCGGAATGTTTTGCCCCTACGGATATTTGTAGTTGACCAATCTGAAAAGTGCTGTAATCATCAAAAAACGATTAACATTTTATTAAAAAAATAACAAGCAATGTTATTCTGGCTATTTTTATTAGGAATAGGGACTGGTTTTCTCTCAGGCATTTTTGGCGTAGGTGGCGGATTTATCATTGTGCCAGCCCTAGTTTTTTGGGGATTTTCCGTGATTAATGCAGCGGCTACCAGTTTAGTCGGGGTGTTGCTTACGGCAATTTCCGGTACTTGGCAAAACTGGTTGAATTCTCAATTAAATTTGCGTGTTTGTAGCCAAATTGCTTTGGTGGGAATTCCCGCTGCCCAAGTGGGTGCATGGCTAGGCGATCGCCTTTCCGATCGCTGGTTAGCTGTGACTTTTTCCGGCTTATTATTGCTGACAATTTATCTAATTCACTGGCGAGAAAGTCTCAAGCAAAATGCAGATAATTCGGCGAATGAAGCGGCAGTTGAGGAAATTTTATCTCAGCCATTCAGCCGCTGGAAATTTGCCCAAATTGGCGCGATCGCTGGAGTAATGTCTGGGATATTTGGGATTGGCGGTGGCATTGTCATGGTGCCGTTACAAATCCTATTATTAGGAGAGTCGATTACAACTGCCGCCCCCACCAGTTTAGGGGCAATGGTGGCGATCGCTGCTTCTGGATTAGTTCAACATACTTGGCATCGTCATGTGCTATGGATTCCGGGGATTTGTTTAGGCACTGGGGGAATTATCGGGGTGCAATTGGGAACTTGGTTATTGCCTAATATTGCCCCAATTTGGATTAATCGCTGGTTTCAATTCTTCCTAGTTTTGTTAGCTTTATATATGTTAGGGAAAGGCGGGCTTTATAATTTGATTTAAGAGCGCGATGGCTTGGGCTTGCTGAGATTATTTTTTAGATAAAACATAATCTCACTGGGTAATTACTTAATCTCGTCCCCAGGCTGAAGGGTGGAAATGCAAGCGAAATCCTCCTTTTTTAAAGGGGTTGGGGCAAGCGGCGGCAGGTTGGGAGGATGTTTACGGTATGAAGACAATATTGTCTAACATATCTCACTCCCAAATGATTGAGATAGGCTAGTTTAATCTCCGTAAAAATAAGGATAAATATCCTTCGGTAAATCAAATAATTTATGGTAATTTATTACGGATAAATGTGGTAAAATATATGTAAAATATATTACTTATATTTACTATATGCTCAATTTAAATTCAACCAAATATATAGTTGCTATATTGTTATTAGCAATAATCATCATAGTGACGGGGGTGGCGATCGCTTGGCCGAATTTTCACTCCGAAATGCAAGTTCCCAAAAATTTCTTGAGTTATGAAACTTTAATGATTAGTGATGAACCGATTCAACCGATTCCCCTAGAACTAGACTTAGATGAGGATAAAGTTTTACTAGGGAAAAAACTATTTCACGATCCGGTTTTGTCCAGAAATAAGCAATTGTCTTGTGTCAGTTGCCACAACTTGAAAACCGGAGGAGTCAACCAACATGACCAAGTGAAAGGAGTCAACGGTGAACTTACTTCAATTAATACCCTGACAGTGTTTAATAGTGGTTTTAACTTTAGGCAACATTGGAATGGGGAGTATAAAAATTTATTAGAACAGCTGGATGCTCATTTATTAGCTCCCCAAATCATGGGAGGTGATTGGTCAGAAATTTTGGGTAATTTGAAAAAAGACCCGAAGTACGTCCGGGGATTTACTCAAGCTTATAGCGATGGGATTACTCAGGAAAATATTCGGGATGCGATCGCTACTTTTGAACAATCTCTCTACACCCCGAATTCCCGGTTCGATCAGTATTTACGGGGAAATACTGATGCTTTAACGGAAGCGGAAAAAGAAGGCTATCAAATATTTAAAACTTATGGATGTGTTACTTGTCATCAAGGTATGAACATCGGCGGAAATTTATTTCAAAAATTTGGCATTTTAGGTAATTATTTTGTGGATCGCGGGCAAATTAATCCAGCAGATTTAGGTAGATTTAATGTCACCGGCGATCCCAAAGACCTCTATGTTTTTAGGGTTCCTAGTTTGCGGAATGTCACCCTGACTGAGCCTTATTTACATGATGGATCTGCGGGCAGCTTAGAGGAAGCGATCGTGATTATGGCCCAATATCAACTCCGCCCAATTTCAGCGGAACATATCCAACTGATTGTGCAGTTTCTCAAGACTCTAACAGGAGAGTATGAGGGGGAACCTTTATGAAAAGTTTTCTTGTCAGAGTTGTTTTCACCTTTTTAGGATTCATCTTGTTTTTTTTCTTGCTTGTGAAATCAACACATCTAAATTTTCATAATCATTATAATTATGTCAGTAACTTACGGAAATTAAATGAATTAGATGCTCGAATTAATCAGACATTGTTGCAATTAAAGACAGGAAAATTGAAAAATTATGATGCAATTGTATATTATTTAAACTTTCAGGAAAATACGCTAATTAATTTAGCCAAAATTCCCAATTGTTTAAAGGAAAAAACCGCCAAAAAGTTCAAAAAGTTTTGAATGATTATCAAGAAATTTTTCGGAGAAAAAGTGATAACATAGAGGAGTTTAAAACCGAAAACGCAATTATCAGAAACTCTCTAGCTTATTTGCCGATCGCGATTGCTAATGCAGTAACAAAAAGTGAGACTCTCAGAGATGCTCGTTTGGGGAATCAACTGAATCAATTGTTACGGGATATTCTCATTTATAACTTATCCCCCAGTAACGAATTGCTGGGGGAAATTAGTCAGCAAATTCAGAGGATTTCTCAGAAAGAAGAAAAGTTAGGCAGCGAGCGCACCGATTTGAATATTGCCTTGGTGCATTCTCGGATTATTTTGCAGCATTTGCCGGAAGTAAATCGGCTGCTGGATGAGATTATTAGTTTACCCACAACCCAAAAAAGTGAGGTTCTGTCTTTAGCTTACGAGGAAGGTTATGAAGATGCGATCATTACCACAAATTTTTATCGTTTATGTTTGTATTTATTTTTGATGGTGCTGGGGTTGGGGGTGGCGGCTTATATTATTATTCGCTTGAATAATTTAACCCGATATCTAAGTGAAGAACAGGAGAAGTCAGAACGCTTATTATTGAATGTCTTACCCCAGGCGATCGCCGAACGGTTAAAAGAGTTTGATCAAAAAGTTGATGGCGCGATCGCCGAGTATTTCAATGAAGCCACTATCTTATTTGCGGATATTGTTGGCTTTACGCCACTATCAGCCCGAATGTCTCCCATAGAACTGGTTAATTTACTCAATGAAATGTTTTCCAAATTTGACCAATTAACCGAAAATTATGGGTTAGAAAAAATTAAAACCATTGGGGATGCCTATATGGTTGCCGGTGGCTTGCCCATTTATAAACCAGATCATGCTGCTTCGGTCGCGCTTATGGCATTGGAAATGCAGCAAGCCATTCAACAATTTCAAGTGGATATGGACGAGTCTTTTCAAATTAGAATTGGCATTCACACTGGACCAGTGATTGCTGGGGTGATTGGGATTAAAAAGTTTATTTATGACCTTTGGGGCGATACGGTAAATTTAGCTTCTCGCATGGAATCATCAGGACTTCCTGGCAAAATTCAAGTCACCGCTGAAACTTATGAAATGCTCAAAGATGAGTATATTTTTGAAGAACGCGGTCAAATTTTGGTCAAAGGCAAGGGAGAAATGACTACTTATTGGCTAATTGGAAAACGAAAAGTGTAATTTTGTTGTTGGTTGTTGGTTGTTGGTTGTTGGTTGTTGGTTGTTGGTTGTTGGTTGTTGGTTGTTGGTTGTTTGCTCCTCCGCACCTAAAGCCCCCCTGCACCTAAAGCACCTAAAGCACCCCTGCCCCTCCGCACCTAAAGCACCTAAAGTACCATAGTTTAGTAGGATGATTGCAGGAAACAACATAGGATAAACCGTTTTCAGCCTGTGAGGACTATTTGTGCTAGACATTAAACAAATTCGGAAAAACCCCCAGGGAGTCCAGGAAAGACTCAACCAGCGCAGCAATGACTATGACCTGGCGCCTATTGTGGAAATCGATCGCCAACAGCGAGAATTAGAGACCCAGCGATCGCAGCTACAAGCGCGGAGTAAAGAAATTGCCAAAGAAATTGACCAAAAAATGAGAGGGGGTGGCAAACCAGAAGACCCGGATATTTTGGCTTTACAAGAAGAAGGCAACCAAGTAAAAACCCAAATTGGGGAACTAGAACCCAAAGAAAAAGAACTCAAAGCCCAACTGGAAGAGTTACTTTTAAATCTGCCTAATTTACCCAGCGAAACCACTCCCATTGGTAAGAGTGAAAATGACAACGTAGAAGTGCGCCGTTGGGGTGATGAATACCTGCCAACAAATGCCAATATTTTGCCTCATTGGGAAATTGGCGAAAAGTTAGGAATTCTTAACTTCGAGCGCGCCGTAAAAGTTGCCCAAAGTCGCTTTGTTTCTTTAATTGGTGCCGGGGCAGCCTTAGAAAGAGCGTTAATTAATTTTATGCTCGATCGCCAAACTGCGGCGGGATATTTGGAAATTATGCCGCCAGTTTTAATTAACTCTGACTCCCTTCGCGCTACGGGACAATTGCCGAAATTTGCGGCAGAAAGTTTTCAATGTCGGGAAGATGATTTGTGGTTAGCCCCCACTGCGGAAGTTCCCGTCACCAACCTGTACCGCAATGAGATTTTAAACGCTGAAGATTTGCCAATTTATCATTGTGCTTATACCCCTTGTTTTCGGCGAGAAGCTGGCAGTTATGGCAAGGATACTAGAGGTATAATTCGACTGCATCAATTTAATAAAGTGGAATTAGTTAAGTTTGTTCACCCCAGCACTTCGGCAGCAGAACATGAGGGATTAGTGGCTGATGCTGAGGCAATTTTGCAAGCTTTGAAACTGCCTTATCGAGTCGTAGAACTTTGCACTGGGGACTTGGGTTTTAGTGCTCAAAAATGCTATGATTTAGAAGTATGGCTGCCTTCGGCGAAGAAATATCGGGAAATTTCTAGCTGTTCTAATTTCGGTGATTTTCAAGCCCGACGTGGGAATATTCGCTTTAAAGAAAAAGGCAAGAAAGGCACGGAATTTGTCCATACTTTAAACGGTTCCGGGTTGGCGATCGGGCGAACAATGGCGGCAATTTTGGAAAATTATCAACAGCCCGATGGCACAATTAAAGTGCCGGAAGTTTTGCAACCTTATCTGAAACGAGAGATATTATAAAGAAATAGACATAGCAACCCGGTTTGTTGGAAAAGCCGGGTTTCTACTGGCAACAATAATCAACAATAATCAACAATAATTTTGATTACTTACCATCCCCATGTCCCTGGGCCACCTTTAAACGGTCCAACAATATCAGCAGTAATCCAGCCCCCATAAAAGTCTCCCGCTTGAGGTGTTACTAACTCGTCGTTGACATAGCAAGCATCCATTAAACTGGCAATAAAACCGTAGTATTCTGCGAGCGGGACAAAATCGAGAGTAGGGTCAAAATATCGCCATGCAGCATACTTTATATATTTATCACCGATGCTGATATCGTAATATTCATATCGTCCTTTCCATTCACACACACCTTTTTTTGGCGTGGGAATTAGATGTGGCAGTTTAACGTCTTCCCCCGGAAAGTAATAGGTAGGAGGATGGCTGGTTTCTAACACCCTTTTACCTCTGTTGGTTTCGGCTAAGACAATCCCATTACAAATCACCTTTAGATGTTTATTAGTGTCTTCTAGCCGAGGGGGACGGGGATAGTCCCATACAGACTCTTGACCGGGTTTTGGCGGGGTATAATCAGGTCTCATTGTGGTTAATTTTTGTTGTTTTTTTAAGGAATAATTAACTAATTATATGATGTCATTATTAGGAAATTTAGTCAAGATGTAGTCATATATAGCACTTTTCTGAGTTATAAATTAGCAAAAAAATCTGTCACTACCGCCCCACGCCTTCGGCGGGAATGTAGGGGCTTTTCCAGCGAATCGCCCCTACAACATTGTTTTGTATAGTTATTTCAATGGTGACTGATACAATGCTTCGGCTTGCGCCCCGAGGCATTGTATCAATCTTAGTTGAAACAATTATATCAGGCAAAATTGAAATAACTACAACTGTGAACCGTTAACAGTCAACCGTCAACAGTTCACAGTCAACTTTTTTACCATTTCAAAAGATTAAACTGTTCCATATCCACCGTATCCCGGTTGCGATAAATCGCTAGAATAATCGCCAAACCTACGGCGGCTTCTGCGGCGGCTACGGTAATCACAAATACCGTAAAAACTTGGCCTTTAATGGTGACTGAATCGATGAAATTAGAGAAGGCCATCAGATTAAGATTCACCGCATTGAGCAGCAACTCAATGGACATCAAAACGCGCACGGCATTACGACTTGTCACCAGACCATAAATGCCAATGCAAAATAAGGCGGCAGCCAACAATAAAAAATACTCAAGGTGAAGTTGCATGAATCCTACCAAAGATAATTTTTCTGGGTGGTTTTTCTGGGTTGATTTTTTGTGGTTTAATTTTCCCTTTCAATTAACCTATTATTAATCTTAATTAAGTTTAAGGTTAAATTAATTACCGGGAAAATTACAGGGTAAATTTTCAGACAGATTCCCGCACTTGGCGGGAATAACTGTCATCAATGTGATGATTTGTTATGATTTTTTCTGGCTGCTACTTAAAGCGCCAATGGGTTCTTTAGGCCGTTCTGGTAATTTCAGCACGGGGGCAATGGGAGCACCGGGAATATCATCGCGGTAGAAGTCTCGCCGCGCCAAAATAATTGCGCCAATCATAGCAATTAATAGCAGCAGTGAGGCTAATTCAAAGGGGAGTAAAAAGTCCGTGAAGAAATGTTGCCCGATCGCTTCTACGGTGGAAGCAGCATTGGCGAGGGCGCCAGTTTTCACCGGCCAAGGGGTCGATAAAATCATCGTTCCCAACAGGGCAAACAGACCGAAGCCTACCAAGGCGGTGACTAATTGACGCCAGGTAGCATTGCCCACTTGGGCATAGGTTTCCCGCTTGTTCACCAACATAATGGCAAACAAAATCAGCACGTTCACGGAACCTACATAAATTAGCAGTTGAGCCGCTGCCACAAAATCTGCGTTTAGCAGCAAATATATCCCGGCCATGCTGGTAAATACCGCACCGAGCAAAAACGCGGAGTAAACAATGTTAGAGAACAGCACCACTCCTAATGCTGAACCAATCATCATTAAGGCCAATAAGCCAAACGAAACTATCTGAACGCCTTCCGCTAGATTCACTGTTTTGTCCTTTGTCAGTTGTCAAGAAAAATTTACTCACTGTTGAAGATTTGCGAGCGACAGGGAACTATTTACGGCGAAGAATTACTTCTCCATTTGCTCCATGATTTCTTCTGGGCGTTTACCAGCCCGAACTGAACCTTCGGGGAGATCGTGGGGGTCGATGATCCCTTTGGGTAAGTAGGCAAACTCTCGCAGGGGTGTCACCATTGGGTCATTGGTGACTTTATAAGGCAAACGCCCCATTGCTACGTTGTCGTAGTTCAAATCATGGCGATCGTAGGCGGCTAGTTCATATTCTTCTGTCGCTGACAGACAGTTGGTGGGGCAATATTCTACGCAGTTGGCGCAAAAAATACAAACGCCGAAATCAATACTGTAGTGTTTCAGCTTTTTCTTCTTGGTTTCTTTGTTAAATTCCCAGTCCACTACCGGCAGATTAATGGGACAAACCCGCACGCAGACTTCACAAGAAATACATTTGTCAAATTCAAAGTGAATTCGACCCCGATATCGTTCGGAAGGAATCAATTTTTCGTAGGGATAGAGCACCGTCACTGGACGACGGCGCATATGATCAAATGTCACCGAAAGACCCTGGCCAATATATTTGGCGGCTTGGAAGGTTTCTTTGGTATAGTCGCTAACTTGTTTGAGGAACTTTAGCATAAGTAAAGGATGGCAGAGAATGTCAATGTGCTTTGGATGAAAAGATTAGTCAGCCGCTCCGGCAAGCGGACGAGCCGATGATGAAATTAATCGTGTAATCCTGTGGTTTTGGTGGGAAAATTCCGGGGGGTATGGTTACTCACGAAAACCATCGACCACCAGTAAACTAACCACCGAAACTAACCACCAAAAGCGAAGGGAAAAGCCAACTTTAAGGCAGCAGTTAATAGCAAATTCACCAGACCTACGGGCAAGAGGAATTTCCAGCCCAGGTTCAGGAGTTGGTCAATCCGCACTCGTGGTAGAGTCCAGCGCAAGAGAATCGCCAGAAACACGAAGAAGTAGGTTTTCAAGAGTACCATTGTGATCCCCAGCACGGCGGCGATGACTTGGAACCAGGGGGTGGTTTCGCTGACTCCGATCCATTGGGCAATGAGTTCAATGGGAATGGGCAATGTCCAGCCACCAAAGTAGAGGACTGACACCAATAGGGCGGAGAGAATTAAGTTGACGTAAGAACCGACATAAAATAGACCGAATTTCATCCCGGCGTATTCGGTTTGATATCCGGCCACGAGTTCTTCTTCTGCTTCGGGTAAGTCAAAAGGCAGACGTTCGCATTCCGCCAGAGCGCAAATCCAAAAAATGAGGAACCCGACGGGCTGACGCCAGATATTCCAGCCGAGAATGCCGTAATTGTTTTGTTGTTCTACGATGTCAAGGGTGCTGAGGCTGTTGGACATCATCACGATCGCCAATACCGCTAAAGCCAGAGGAATTTCATAGCTAATGGACTGGGCAGCAGCCCGCAGTCCGCCTAAGAGCGAGTATTTATTGTTGGAGGAGTATCCGGCCATTAGCAAACCGATCGGGGCAACACTGGAAAGAGCAATCCATAGGAAAATGGCGATGCCTAAGTCGCTGATGATCAGATTTTGCCCAAAGGGAACGATCAGGTAAGAGATAAATACCGGTAACACTACCAGAATTGGGCCGAGAGTAAATAGTACCGGATCCGCTTTTGCCGGGACGACATCTTCTTTGAAAATTAGCTTGAGTCCGTCAGCGGCGGGTTGCAATACCCCCAACGGACCGGCGTATTCTGGGCCAATTCGCTGTTGTGCGGCGGCAGAAATTTTTCTTTCTAGCCAGACGGCTACCAATACCCCAACCGTGGCTACGGCTAACATTAAAAACATGGGCAGGGGGATCCAAATCACTTTGGCGACTTGGGGAGGCAGTCCTAAGTCCACCAGGAATTGTATAACGCTTCCTTGTAAGTCTATTCCTTGGTTCATGCTTGTTACTTCGTTCTTTATGAAGATTTTTTACGAGCGGGACTGAGTTACAGTATAACTCTCTATGGTCAGCAGAATTTGGCCAGCGATTGAATAATGTAAGGTAGGGGATAAAGCCATTCCTGGATCAATCTTCACTACAAAGCGATCGGGTGATCTGCCCTGTTATCTGCCCTGTTATCTGCGCGAGTGGGTTCATCCCCTAGGGACTAATGTAAACAATCGGACGGATTTAGAAAGGCAACAAATGGGTTGTTTTTGTTAATGTTTAGGATTAAATTGATTAATGAATTGGGTGAAATTAAGTCCCGGCAATTTTTGCCCTTGTCCGGTGGCTGTAAGTTTTTAGTTGTTGAATAAACGTCCATCTTCTAAATGTACGATGCGAGTGGCGATGTCTAAGATGCGGTCATCGTGAGTCACTAATAAGATGGTGCAGTTTTGTTTTTTGGCAAGATGTTGCATGATTTCGACTACATCCCGCCCAGATTTACTGTCCAAAGCAGCGGTGGGTTCGTCCGCTAATACCAGTTGGGGATGACTGACTAATGCGCGGGCGATCGCTACTCGTTGTTTTTGCCCTCCCGATAGGTTTTCGGGATAGTAATCAATATGAGCTTGTAGTCCCACTGCGGTGAGAATTTCGGCGGCTTTTTCCCGGAGATTTTCCTGAATTTCTGGGTGAAGTTCTAGGGACATTTGCACGTTTTGTCTTGCGGTTAAACAAGCGAGTAAGTTATGGGCTTGAAAAATATAGCCAATATTTCGGCGGAGTAAGACAAAATCTTTGGGTTTGGCGCCAGAAAGTTCTTTACCCAATACTTTTAAGCTGCCTTCTTGGGGCGATCGCAGTCCTCCCACCAGGGTTAATAAGGTGGTTTTCCCCGAACCCGATGGCCCAGTCATTAGCACGATTTCTCCGGGAAATATTTTTAAATTAATGTCAAATAATATTTGTTTTCTTAGGCTACCTTTGCCAAAATAGTAGTTAAGATTGGTAATTTCAATAACGGGTTGATTAAACATAGCTGTTGCTTAATTATGCTCTTTAATTATATATCATTTTCAGGTTTTTTGGATGATTTTATCTGCGATTTTTTCTGGGCTGGTTGGTCGGTAGCGAAAACCCCGGTTGCTTGAAAAAAACCGGGGTTTGGCAATTTTAGGAAGTAAGAAGCAATTACTCTGGATAGTTATTCCTTAACTTCTAAGGTAGCTGTGGCCGAGCGCCCAAACTCTTCTGGGGCATATTTGAGATGCACTTCTGCCCCAGGCCATTCAAAGGTTCCAGGGGTTACAGACCGCACTAAATAATGCAGATTATAGACCCCAGCATTGAGGCGATCGCCATAAGCAACCACTTGGTCTGCGTAAATGGTTTGATAACCAATCTCCCAGCTATCAACTTGGGCTTGAACTGCCGGATTTGTGATTTGAAAACTGGTATCCACTGCCTCAAAACCGGCGGGTAAGGGGTCAGTAATCACCAGATGATCGATGGGGTGGTCAGTAATAATTTCTAACCCAATATCAAACACTTGTCCAACCTCTACAGTTACGGTTTGATTTAAGGCAGATAAACCCATTGTTGCCAGCACTTGATTTTCACCGGCAAGACGAACTTTTCGGTCAACGCGCAAGCCGTTAAATCGTCCGGGGGCATTGCCTAATAAGCGATAGCTATAGGCGGTTAAATAATGTAGGCTACCGTCCCCAGTTTTTTCTAAGGTTAAGTCAGCATTTCCCTGGGGCAATTGATCCATTGCCACATTAATAAATCGACTGGGATTTTCGTAGCCTTTAAACTGCATCGAGTCGATATTTTGACCGGCTAATTTTACCGTGGCGGTAAAGTTCGGTGGGGTGGGTTGGGTGTTGGCATAAGCCACTAATGCAGTCAGGGCAGAAGCGTTGGCATAACTATTTTGCCAGGTGCCATTTCGCCGCAAATTTAATAGCCCTTGTAAGAGGCGGTCGTTCACTTCTGGTTTAGCTTTTTGGGCAATAAATAGCCGTAAAGTTTCCGCTTGCTGAATGGTCGGGGTACTCAGCCAGTACCAGCCTCGTGGTAAATTGATTGTAGCCGATCGCCCAGTTTCATAGACGGTTTGCTGGAAGCGATCGAACAGAGTTTTGGCCTCATCTTGCCACTGCGGGAAGCTAAATAAATAGCGGGTCAATTTAAGCTGAGATAACTGGTCTAATTCTTCTCGCTGTTTATAGATATCCCCCAGGAAACTATCCCGTTTGTCTCCTAATTCCGCTAAAGCCATCAGTGCGGATAGTCGCAACTGATTTTGACAGATTTCTGTCTGGCAATAATCATATTGTTGCGGGTTGTCTAAAAGACGCTGCAAATACAGTTTTACCTGAGAAATCATCCCCGGATCTACCTTAAAGCCAGCAGCTAATGCTTTGGCTAAACTTTCCGCCGCGTAGGGGGTGACAAATGGATCGGATTGGGATTGTTTTGGCCATGAGGCAAAACCGCCATCAGACTGCTGAAGTTCTTGGAGTTGTTTTAAGGCAATTTCTGCCTGGGCTGTGGGGTTAAATTCCCCAAAAGCTTGACCATATTTTTTGCCTAAAATTTGCAGGTTAGCCGCGCTCGCTAATTGAGAGGCTGCCGGTTCCAAGAATGGCAAGCGATTTTCTGCAAATACTTGCCGCGCTGGGGCGGTAATTTCGGGGATTAAGGTAGAAGCCAGAGAAACTTCTAAACCTCCCACATTGGGGGCTACATTCTGATTCACGTTCAGGGGAATTTTCACCTGATTTTCGGTGACTCCAGTAAAAATCACCTGTTCTGTAACTGCCAGTTTTTTCACCGGCAAAGATACCTCGAAACCATCGCCGTCCCGCTTGTTTAATTGGGCGGTAAATTTTATCTTTCCTACCCCAATCTCTTGGGCGGCGAGCGGGAAGCGATAGCCAGTTGTATCCGGTTTGGCTTGAGTGCTTAATTGTTGGGTAATGCTGCCATTTTCCGCAAACTGCATATTTTCCGCCACTTGGCCATTTATTTCTAAATTGCCTTTTTTGCCCGTATTGTTAGTCACGGAAAGACCGGCAAGAAAGCGATCGCCTACCCGGACAAATTGGGGTAACAATGGATTGGCCATCAGCGGTTTTTTGGTGATAAAAGTATTCTCTCCTTTGCCAAACCGCATATCCTCGGTTTCGGCGATCGCAATCACTCGCCAAGTAGTTAAATTATCCGGTGATTTAAACCGAACAGTGGCGTGACCATTGTTGTCAGTGATGACGGCACCATTGTAATAAGCCAATGGCTTAAAATCTTTGCGAATATCGATCGCTTGTGCCGGTTCTTCTGGGGTCGGCGATCGCTCGGCGGCAGGAGCACTTGCAGGTAATGGGGTAGACTGATATTTGTCCGAATCCTGTTGTAGAAATATATCTCTCGCTCTTGGAGTAGCAGTTTGTGGTAAAAACGGCGGATTCTCATTTTGATTAAAAATCATATCCTGCAAAGACACCGCAAATCGGTTATCTGTAAACCGCGTCGGAATTAATTGTTGGGCATAAACTGTTGTTACCAAATCCGGGGGACGATATCCCGTCAATTGCAGGACATCCTCATTCACTACCATCAGGGAAACTTGTCCTTTAACTGGCCGATTTTTCCCATCTTTAACGGTCAGTTTGAGGCTTTGTTCTGCCCCAGGTTCGACCGCCTCCAAATCTGGTTTTACTTCTACCTGAAGATATTTCTCATCTAAGCTAGTAGAAAATGGGGCAAAGCCAATCTTTACCAAATCTTTCACTGTTCCCGGTTCTACTCGATCCAGAGAAATACCTTGTCGGACTAACACCGCTTGCACTGCGGCATTGGGCAGCATTTCTGGGGTGACAGTAAACTGAATTTTTGGCGCACCTCCGGTTACTTTGGTAATAGTTTTATAGATGGGTTTATCTCGCACCACGGCAAAATATAATTCTGCCTCTGGATAGGGAGATTGTACAACAGCAGTGGCGATTTCACCGGGTTGATAAGTATCTCGATCTAGTTTAATTTCCAAGGCATTTTCCTGTTCTCCACGGTGTCCCCAGAATACAGGATTTTTCCCACTAATCCAAATGGATAAATCGGTGGCCGTTACCTCATTTTTGGCATTGGCAAAGTTAGCCCGAATCCGGTAGTAACCGGCTTCTTTTGCTTGGAAAGAAATCTTTTCTGCTTGACTGCCAGATGTTATCTGTTTTTCCCCTACGGTTGTATATTCAAGTTTATATTTCGGCCAAGGTTCTGACATTGAACGCGGCATTGGTTTATAGTCAACTTTTTGGAGTTGCAGGCGAATTTTTTCTCCTTTAAGCACTTTACCTGTAGCATCAGTGGCAATCAATTCTACCATAAAATCTTTGTCCACTTCAGCCGCAAATTCACTTTTTAACCCAATGAGGCGATCGCTGGGTAAGGCAATCACCGACTGAGAAGCCGCCACCGCTTGATTTGAGCTATCCGAGACTTCTGCGGAGACTTGATAGGTCATGGGATAGGGTAAGTCATTCCCAATTTTAAAGCTAAAAATTCCCCGACCTTTAGTATCTAAATTGGCATAATTTTGCAGCACTTGAGCATCAATTGATGGTGGGGTTTCTGGCCAAAACCACTGTTGGCCAAAAGCAAATTTTTCCCAACCTTTAGGGGTAAAATTTGCCTGACTGCGGGTGACATAATATTTAAGCTGACCTGCCGCTAAGGGGGAGCCAAATAAATATTGACCTTCGGCTTTTGCCTCGACAGTTTGCTGGCTAATGGCAATCTCTTTATCTAGCGTTAAATCCACCTGAAAATTTGGCGGTTTAAATTCGGCAACTCGAAAAGAACCAGAGATTACATTGCCATTTGTGCCCCGGGCGGATATAAAATAGTAACCTAAAGGACTGTCTGGTTCAATTTCCCAGTCAAAAGAAAATGTGCCAAATTGATTTGTGGTAAAATTACCTAGATTTTTTTGCGTACCATTTGGCTGGGACAAGCTGACAGTATATTGGCTATTTTTATCCAGCTTTAGCTGGCTATTTTGTAAGTAAGCCGCCAAGCTGGTAAATGATGCTTTTTCCCCCCGTTGGTAAAGGTGGCGATCGGAAAAAATAGTCCCCCGTGGTTGAATTTGGCCATAGTCCCATTCGGGATAAATGCCATAGCCATAACTGCCACTGTCGCGATCGCATCGAGCATAGGCCCAATCTTGGTTTTCTCGCGCAATCACTAATAATTCTGGTGGTTCATTATTGGGAATACATTGTTTTAACTGCCGCTCGTTCAGGATAAAAGTTCCTGTTTGGTCGGTAATTCCCGTAACACAGGGTTGAGGTTCAGGACGAGAAGTTTCATTCAGTTTTGACTGATAAATTTCGATAGTGGCACCGGCAACTGGCGCCCCATCGGCTAGGTGATTGACCCGAATTAATCCAGACTTGGGAAACCATTGGGTAAAGACGCCTAAATTAGTGATTTGGGCGAAGCCATAATAAGTTGGTTCTTGCCATTTTTGCTGGTTATTTTCTGGGTAAGGAACTGTCTTGGCTTGCACCCCATAAGCCACCATGCCGGTAGGGGCTTGTAGTTCTTTTTCTAAAGCCACTTCAGTCTGGGTGATTTGATTTTTTTTGCCGAAAATATCAAACTTTTTCCAAGTATCTGAACTTGGCAGAAATTCTTCTGGGTTATGGCGATATACTAAGTCAGTGGGTTGCACGACTTGGTAAGCGGCTTTATAGTTGGGTTCCGGCAAATTCACCGTTGAAATTTTTAAATGGGCTTTAGCACCTTTGGGAAAAATATTTAACCCAGTTTGGGTAGAAATACTGGCTAATAAATTCCCGGTTTTATGCTGAAGAGTTACGGGACTACCCAAAGTTTGACCAAAGATATCCTGAAGATTTTCACCGATAGTAATGGTGTAGGTGGTTTCTGGTTCTAATGCCCAAGGATTAATCCCAACATAGTTGTTGCCCTCAGAAATTTCTAATAGAGAAATTTCTGGTTTAGGTGGAGGACTAAAGCGAATATTTTGTAAAGCTGAGTCAGCATTTAAGGGGTTATTAAATCTTAACCCCGAGATTCCTTCATCAAATCTGGCGCCCCAGCCGCGATTGGTTTCTATTTTTTCAAATTTTAAGGGAGCATAGGTTGCTAATTGACTGGTAAAGGCTTTGTCGCTGATTAAATTTCCTCGCATCGGACGGATTCCCGGAGCCAATTCCAAGCGATAACGAGTATTCTTTTGCAGTTCTTTTTGAGGAATTAGCTGATACTGCCATTGACGGTTAATCAGATTAAATGGATCCGGTGAACTATTGGTTAAAGAAATTGGATATCTGGGCTGATTTTCCGCATTAATTTGTTTAGCTATTAGGCTAATTCTCTCTTGGCTTGACTCAGAAATTAAGCTGGCATTGGTGGCCAATGATTTTAAGTCTAATTGAACATTTGATGTAATTTCTAAGGTTGGCTTAATATCCAAATAACCTGAATTATATGGATGAGGATTAGTTTGAGGTAAATTGGTAATTTGGATGGGTTCAGTGGTAAATGTCCAGGCCAAGTCTTGATTCAGGATATGATTATTTAAATCTGATAAACCTGCTTTTAGAGTAACTTGAATTCGCGTGGCTTTTGGCAGGGGTTCGTCTGCTTGAAATCCCACCATGCGCGGGGTGAGAAACCGAAATCGTCCCGGTAAAACAGGCTGAATTTGAAACAGGTTTAATTTAGCTTGCTGTTCGGGAGAGTCGAGACTCTCTAGAGGAATTACTGGGTCTTTAAACCGGATGCGAATTTGGGCAAGAGGTTCGGCTTCTTCCGTCGGACTAATTTGTTCGATCCAATCGGGAATTTGTGGCTGCGGCAGTGGGGCAACTTGCGGGAGAGGTTTCCCTGCCTGGGAAAAATTTGTGGTCATGGTGGTCATGTTTATGCTCTGACAAGTAAATAAACCAAATGCTAGGAGTAACCCCAGCAGGAAATGTTTCCAAGTTTTCATCCAAGGCTTAATTTTTATGCTCATTTATGCTCACTTATTTTCTCTCGGTCAATAAATATTTGCTGAATCAAAAGACGCGATCGCCTTTGGGGATTTTTGCCAAGATTGGTCATATTTTGTTCATAAATGTTACAGGTAAACGATTAATCAAATCAATAGATCTCGCTCGGATTGTTGCTTGATTTTAACCGTTAGCTGGACTCAGCCGAACACAATCTACAATCTAACAATCTACAATCTATTTTAGCCAATCAATCCCTGGGGAACATCAATGAGACATCTGCAAATTACCAGTAGTAGGGTGGATAATGTGCCAGCCCACCGTACCCTGTGTTTACAGGAGCAAGAATATAGCCCGGTGGGCAGTGTGCCAGCCCACCGAACCCCTTGATGGGGGAATAAAAGCCCAGGGTCGCCCGAACTGAAACCCAACACCAGTAGGGATTTGGGAAAGACTTGGGAAAAATTTGGAAAAGATTTGAGAAAGATTTGGGAAAGATTTGGGGCAGTTTTGTCCCCCGAAGTGAACCAACCGATAGAGAAAAGCGCCCATTAAATGTGAAAATAGATCTATGGTAAATGGAGATGACCCATGTTTAGGTCAGACCCATCCCTCGACAGATTGCAAGGAAATTAGAAAGATGCTTAAACGAATTGCAGCCCTTATTCTCGTTGTTTTAACCATTAGCTTAACAGGTTGTATCAGTTCACCGACCACTGGATTGAAACCTTATGTGAATAGCTATAAAGGTTATGAATTTTTGTATCCAAATGGATGGGTTGAGGTGCCAGTTAAAAATGGCCCAGATGTGGTATTTAAAGATTTGATTGAATCGAGCGAAAATGTCAGTGTGGTAATTTCTTCAGTTCCTGAAAATCAAAAACTTCAGGATATTGGCGATCCGGCAACGGTGGGATATAAAATTTTACAAAAAGCGATCGCCCCTGAAGGTTCAGGAAGAGAAGCGGAATTAGTCAGTGCCACTGCCATAGAAAAGAAAGACAAAACTTATTATATCTTGGAATATGCGGTGAAATTAGCCAATCAAGAACGCCATGATATCGCCAGTGTGGCAATTAGTCGTGGTAAACTCTTTAGCTTTAATGTGTCTACCACCGCAAGTCGCTGGCAGAAAACGGCGGAAACTTTAAAACAAGTAGCAGCTTCTTTCTCCGTTTACTAATTCCCATCTAGGCAATGTCAATCCTACGGTAAAAAAATCGGCATCGGATGGTGGGTGTTGCCCACCATCCTGGCAAAATCCTGGCAAAAAGTTAAGATTTTATGACAATTTATGACAAATGATTATGAGAAATCCGGCATTTAATCCAGCATTTATTCTAGCTTCAACTTCTCCCGCTCGATTAATGTTATTAAAACAAGCAGGATTTGCGCCAATTGTTTGTCGCAGCAATTTTGATGAGTCACAAGTTAAAATTGATGAACCCAGTGAATTAGTGCAGACTTTAGCCCGCTGTAAGGCAGAAGTAGTCGCCCAAAAATTTACCCCGCATGAGCCGAATCATTCCCCGATGTTAGTATTAGGATGTGATTCTGTTTTAGTGTTAGATGGAGAAATTCACGGAAAACCAGAAACTCCCGAGGTGGCGATCGCGCGTTGGCAAAAAATGCGCGGTTCTGTAGGTGAACTTTATACAGGTCATGCACTGATAGATTTAACTAAAGGGAATACGTTAGTCCGCTGCCAAGTGACTAAAGTTTATTTTGCCGATATCAGCGCTCAACAAATTGCTGCTTATGTGGCAACAGGAGAACCGCTCAATTGTGCTGGTTGTTTTGCTATTGATGGTCAGGGAGGACTGTTTGTGGAAAAAATCGAGGGCTGTCATACAAATGTAATTGGGCTAAGTTTACCTTTGCTGCGGCAAATGATTGCTGATTTAGGCTATGATGTGACTGACTTTTGGTTAAAAAATTAATCTAAATTAGAGCAGATTTTTTATGACTATAAATGCACCGAATTTAAGCCCGAAAACTCCGACTTTCACCGGCAGAGTTGTTCTGAATCAGATTAGCTGGCATACTTATGAACAACTGTTAGCTGAAATGGGAAATAGTCGGACTGTTCGCTTATGCTATGACCGAGGATTATTAGAAATTATGACGCCGCAGTTAGACCACGAAAACCCAAAACGAATTTTAGAAAAATTTGTTGATGCTTTAGCAGAAGAAGTAAATTTAGAAATCTTAAGTGTCGGTTCGACAACTTTGAAGCGTCCAGATTTAGCAAAAGGGGCTGAACCAGATTCGAGTTTTTATATCCAAAATGAACCATTAGTTAAAGG
>FWWL01003842.1_pt1 | contig 26486 bp, 25 predicted proteins | sample 2228331 | NCBI WGS metagenome assembly FWWL01 (sample SAMEA103939775, study PRJEB20133) | metagenome
CGATGTCGCCGCGCAGATCGCATCGATCCTGCTGGAGCAATTGCACCTGGCGCCGCCGCCGCGTCGCCGTCGTCGCCTGCGCCTGCCCTCGGTGCGCCTGCCGCGACCGCGCGCGATCGTGCGGCGATGGCGCCTGCCGCGCCTCAGAGGATTGGTGCGCTGGAGACGACCGTCGTCGGGCAGGCGGGTATAGCGTGTTGTATGTTGAAGGTTTGCAGGTTGCAGGTGCGATGATGCGCATGTTGCGGTCAGGCACGCCGCAGCCTTCCTGACTCTCGACCTGTGTTGAACAATAGGTTTTGGAATCCGCATGAGCCAGGGTGCATCCAGACGGTGGTGGATCGCCGGATTGGCGGTTGCCACATCGCTTTTGTGCATGTGGTGCGGAGTGTTTGCCGGCATCGGTGGTTGGATTGCCGGGCGTGACATTGGTCGGCGGGAGGCGCGCCTCGAACTGAGCGCCACTGCAGCAGTGCAGCCGGTTCTGCCGGAACTTGGCGTACTGGTGACGCGCGTGGACCGCAGTGGTCCTGCGGCGCGCGCAGGAGTGGCGCGCGGCGATGTGATTGTGGCGATCGAAGGGGTATATGTTCAGGATGCGCGCGATCTGCGCAATGAACTTCTGCGCTACCGTGCTGGCGATACGATCCGTCTGACTATTCTCCGCGATCGAGGCGAGCAGGCGCTGAATGTGACGCTCGGCGCCTTCCCTGGCAATCCGCGGCTGCCGTATCTTGGCATATACTACACTGCTCGCGGTGAAGAGCCGGCAGATCTGTGATGTAGCGTTTTTATGTCTGATAAGGAACGTGGAAGCGCGAAGCCAACGTTGCCTTTCGCGCAACGGGTCGTCCTGCTGCTGGCGTCGCTTGCCGGTCTGTGCTGGGCCGGGGCGCTAGCGATGCTGATCTGGGGTGTTGTTGATCGCCAGCAACCATATGATGCGCCTGAACGCATGGTATATTATATAGTGGTTGCTGCTGCTGCTCTGCTAACGTTTGTACCGGTAGAACGACAGTTGCACCTGACAGGTCTGGCGATCGAGGGCGTATCTGGCACAGCATTACTCCTGTACACGCTGGCATTCGTTCCGCCGCCAACCGGATGGTTGCTGTCGCCGCCGGAGGCGCCTGTGTATGGTGTGATGGCGCTGGCGACGTTCTGGTTCTTTGCATCGCTGGCAATGCCGCTGCTCTATGCAGCAGGACAGCGTCTCTTCAAGCAGCGCGCACGCCGCTATGATCGACGCCGCGCACGTCGCCAGGCATATGAAATCGGATTGCTTGCCGCGCTGATGATCATTCTGGCAGGTCTGCGGACGCTAACACCGGTTGCAGTTGTGCTGGTCGCATTGATCATCGGGGTTGTTGAATTGTTGTTTCTCTCGTTTGTCGAGCCTGAATCATGATCCAGATTGCTATCATCGGCGTTGGATTGATCGGCGCGTCCCTCGGTATGGCGCTGCGTTCTGCATCTGAGCGCGAGTCGCCACTGGGGGCCATTACTGTGACCGGTTTCGATACCAATGCGCGCGCGCTTTCGGAGGCGCGCGGTCGCCTGGCGATTGATCGCGAGGCGCGCACGCTGGCTGATGCGGTGCGCGACGCACACCTGGTGATTGTCGCGGTTCCAATCCAGGCCATCCGTGCTGTGTTGACTGACCTCGCGCCATTGCTGCCCGCCGGTGCGACGGTCACCGATGTGGCCAGCACCAAGACACAGGTCCTTGCCTGGGCGCGTGAACTCCTGCCAACAACGATTGATTTCATTGGCGGGCATCCGATGGCAGGGAGCGAGAAGACCGGTCCGGCCGCAGCATCGCCCGATCTCTTCCGCAATGCTATCTATTGCCTCTCACCACGTGAACATACCCGTGAAACGGCTGTGCGCCTCGTTGAAGCAATGGTCGAACAGATCGGCGCAAAACTCTACTATATCGACCCGGTCGAGCATGATGCGTATGTGGCGGGTGTTTCGCATCTACCGTTTATGCTCTCGACAGCGCTCGTGGACATTGTGAGTCGCAGCCCCGGCTGGCGCGAGATGGCGCCGCTGGCAGCGACTGGCTTTCGCGACGTAACCCGGCTGGCATCGGGCAGCCCCGAAATGCACCGCGACATCTGCCTGACCAACCGCGAGGCGCTGGCGCGCTGGCTCGATGAAATGTCGCAGCGCCTGGCAGAATTGCGCGATCAGGTCGCAGCAGGCGATGGCGAGGCGTTGCTGGACTGGTTTCGTCATGCTCAGGAGGCGCGTGACCAATGGCTGGCAGAACGCCCCAACATGCGCCCTGGCGAGAAAGAGTTCAATGAAATGATCGACATGACGTATGAACGACCGGGACTCTTCGGACGCTGGAGTCCGCGTCAGCGCAAACAGCCGTAAATGAGGTTTCAATGGATCGTCCAATCCGCGTGCTGATTGCAAAACCAGGTCTCGATGGGCATGATCGGGGGGCAAAAGTTATCGCCCGCGCGTTGCGTGATGCGGGGATGGAGGTCATCTACACCGGCATTCAGCAGACGCCACAGATGATCGTCGAGGCGGCGCTGCAGGAAGATGTCGATGTGATCGGTCTTTCAATCCTCTCCGGCGCTCATATGACCCTGCTGCCGCGCGTGATGGAATTGCTGCGCGACCACGATATGCACGACGTGCTGGTGGTGGCAGGCGGGATCATCTCCGACGACGATGCCCGCATATTGAAAGAGCAGCATGGGATTGCCGAAGTATACGGACCCGGCGCTTCAACCCACGAGATCGTGCGTTTCATTCAGGAGCGGTGCAAAACAAGGACCTGACTGCGTGGATCTGGCACAGGCGTTGCTGGAAGGCAATCGACGTGCGCTGGCGCAGGCGCTGACCCTGGTCGAAACCGGCGGTCTGCAGGCGCGCGCCCTCCTTGGCGCTCTGTTTGCGCACACCGGTCGCGCCCATATCGTTGGCGTGACCGGAGCACCCGGCGCCGGAAAATCGACGCTGGTCGCCGCGCTCGCTGCGCACTGGCGTCGTACTGATCGCACTGTCGGCATTATTGCAGTCGATCCAACCTCACCATTCACACGCGGCGCCATCCTGGGTGATCGTATCCGCATGCAGGCACTCAGCGGCGACCCCGGCGTGTTCATTCGCAGCATGGCAAGTCGGGGGCGACTGGGTGGCATTGCCCGTGCAACCAGTGACGCAGTGGCGCTGCTCGATGCAGCCGGGTTCGACCTGGTGCTGGTTGAGACCGTCGGCGCCGGTCAGGGTGAGGTCGAGATTGCCACTGCCGCTCATACCACGATTGTGATCGAGACCCCCGGCGCCGGGGATGATATTCAGGCGATCAAAGCCGGCATTCTCGAGATCGCCGATCTTCTGGTGGTCAACAAAGCGGATCGCGACGGCGCTGAACGGACGGTTCATCAGTTGCGCGCGATGTTGAGCCTGGCTGATCTCCCATCCGACGGGTGGACTCCACCGGTGTTGACTGCTGTCGCAACGCGCGGAGAAGGCATCGAGGCTATTGCAACGGCAGCGGAGCAGCACCTGCGTTACCTGTGCGAGAGTGGGCGCTTTGCCGGACGCGAGCAGGAACGCGCCGGACGTGAACTGCGGCTGATCCTCCAGGAGACGGCGCTTGAGCGGGTGCGGGCACATGTATCACCTTCTGATTGGGATGCATTGATTGCCCAGATCGTCGCGCGCACGCTCGATCCGTATGCTGCTGCCGATCACCTGCTCGATCGCGCACTGACCCGGTCGGGCGGATAAGTACCATTTGAGATGGGAGATAGTCGCGTACAGCGTCCTGGTGCGCTGTGTGCAGCATGTTCACGTAAACCCGGTACAAATCAGTACTCTTGGGGAATGCCATAGACGCCCCGGTTGTGGTATAACCAAGACCGGTAGGACGCCATCGACGCATCGCTGTTTCAGGAAGAGGTTTGCATGGAACATCACGCCGCCTTCGATTACATCCGCGATCTCCTGACCCTGCCGGAAGTTGTCGAAACTCGCCACCACATGCATCACAGTATTCCCAAACACGATCATCTGACCCGTTCGGTACGCATGTCGTACCACCTGAGCCGATTGCTGCGCGCCGATATTCGCACCTGTGTGCGCGCGGCGCTGCTCCACGATATCAATTCGCGCGCAGGTACGTTGACGACGCATGGACGTGTCGCGGCGCGCTGGGCTGCCGAACAGGGCGAAGACGCAGCCGTGTGCGCGGCGATCGAAAGTCATATGTATCCACTCGGTCCTGCGCCAACGTCGCGTGAGGCATGGGTGCTGGTGCTGGCGGATAAGGCGGCGTCGCTGGGTGACATCAAGCAGTTTCTGACGGGATTGATCGATGGGAGCAGCCTGGCAAATCGTCGTCGCCTGCAGGAGACCGATCCCTTCTACCGTCAGCGATCGCGGCGGCGCCTGTTTCGGCGCCAGCGTGCGAGGTACGCGCCATAGCCGCGTTACACCCCTGTTGCAATGGCTTCTCCCAGGCGTCGCGCCGCTTCGACGAGTTGATGCGGCGGGTACAGGCTGAATGCCAGACGCAGGGTGTTGTGTCGCGGCGCGTCGAGATAAAAACGCGATCCAGGAAGATACGAGACCCCCATCTTCTCGGCGCGTAGCAGCAAAGCGCCGGCATCGATCCCTTCCGGCAATTCCACCCACTGAAAGAATCCGCCGCCTGGCACGGTAAAGCGACATCCTGGCGGCAGATAATCGCGCAGCCCGTCTGCCAGTGCATCGCGTCGCTCACGATAGACAGCGCGCATATGAGCGACAGTTCTATCAAAATCACCGGATGTACAGACTTCAGCCACTGTCAATGCCACGAATGGATTGAGACCGCCGCCGCTGTCGAGCAGTCCACTGCCGATCAGGCGCCGGGTCAATGACGCATCGGCGGTCAGATAGCCCAGACGCAACCCCGGCGCCAGCGATTTCGAGAAGGATCCAATGCGTGCAACCGTGCCCGGCGGCGCCAGGCTCCACACTGATGGTGGCGCAGGAGTGTCGTAGCTCAGTTCGCGGTACACATCGTCCTCAACCAGCAGCACGCCGTACTGTGCTGCGAGAGCAGCCAGCGCCCTGCGACGTTCGAGACTCATGCAGACGCCGGTTGGATTGTGATGTGTGGGAACGAAGTAGAGCATACGCGCCCGTTTGCCACGCCGCGCCAATCGCTCGAGCAATGCTTCCAGCGCAGCGACATCGATGCCGACGGCATCGGACGGAACAGCGATCAGGTCGAGCGGGTGGTCGCGCAGGATACGAACCGCCAGATGATACGTCGGCGATTCGACGAGCACGGTGTCGCCAGGGGTCGTGCAAAGTGTGCAGAGAAGGTCGAGCGCCTGCGATGCGCCGGCGGTAATCACAACATCAGCCGGTTCGGGCGCACGCGCATCGGTATCCATCAGGCGGGTGCAGATCCACTCGATCAACGGACCAGGTCCGCGTTCGGCGCCATACGCCAGCGCGTCGGCGCCATAGCGTGCAAGCACGGTTACTGTGGCGCGTTGAAGCGCTGCTACCGGCAGCAGAGCCGGATCGGGATGACCCCAACCGAGATCGAGCACACCGGGACGATGCACAATTTGAACGACAGGGAGATTCGATGCGTGGTGCATTGTCTGAACCTATGTATCTCGCCGCAGGCTTACGGCAATGCCTTGGATCAACTGGTCGTGGGTGAACGGTTTGTGCAAAACGGGCGCTCCAGTGCGCTGGAGGAATCCACTGCTCCGCTCGCCCATGGTATCACCGGTCAGGATCAGCCAGCGCAGCGATGGTTTGAGCGCCCGGAGACGTTCATACAACTCCGCGCCATCCAGACCTGGCATCTGGAGGTCGGTAATCACCAGATCATAATTCCAGGCGAGGGCGCGCGCCAGCGCTTCTTCACCGCCGGCAACGGCATCGACACGACACTCGAGGCGTTCCAGCGCGCGCTGCGCCATCGTGCGCACCAGATCATCATCTTCGACGAGCAAAATAGAGAGATGGCGCGGGATGGAGACCGCTGACGTTCGCTCCTCCTGCGGCGTCTCATCAGTTCGCAGCAGGCGCACGCTGAACGTCGTTCCGACACCTTTCCTGCTCTCCACCCACACCTCACCGCGATGTTGCTGCACAATGCTGTACACCACAGCAAGCCCCATCCCCATGCCCTGCCCAACATCTCGTGTGGTAAAGAATGGCTCAAAGATACGCGACAGATGTTCCGGTGCGATCCCCAGTCCTGTATCTTCAATCACCAGGACAACACTTTCTGCATCCGCTCTCGCGCTGAAGCGCAGATGACGCGGTTCGCCAGGCAGACGAAGCGCAAGCGCCTGAATCGCGTTCAATGCGATGTTAAACACCACCTGCTCAATCTGATGCGATTCGCCGAGCACGTGCGGCGTATCAGGAGGGAGATCGACTGTTACAACGACGTCTTCGGCGGCGATCTGGGCAGACAGGCGCTCCAGCGTTTCGGCGACCACCAGAGACAGATCGAGCGGAGCGAGTTCCAGTGTGCGAGGCTGGCCAAAGGCGCGCAGTTGATGCACAATCGCGGCAGCGCGTCTGGCGGCGCGTTCGATCTGCTCGAGATCGGCGCGCACAGCAGGCGGAATGTCCTCGCCAAGTTGCAGTTGCGACAGTCCAAGAATAACTGCCAGCGGGTTGTTCAGCTCGTGCGCAGCGCCGGCAACCAGACGACCGAGCGCCGCCAGTTTCTCGTGCTGACGCACCTGAGCCTCCAGTCGTCGCAGTTCGGTCACGTCCTTGATAACGACCAGCACCTCGTCGTAATCGGGGATCAGATCGAATGACACGAGCGCCGTAAAACGACTATCGTCGGCGCGCAGCAGCTCCATCTCGAAGCGTTGCGATTCACTCTGCCGCACCCTGAGCCAGGCGTGTGTCAATGCAACACGATGGTCGGGCGGCGCCAGGCGCAACAATGATTGACCGGCGAGTTCGTGACGCTGGTACCCAAGCGCAGTCAACGGCTCCTGGTTCAGCGGCTGCATCGACATATCCGGGCGACAGACGATCAGCACATCGGGGGCATTCTGGATGATGGCGTCGAGATAGGCGCGCATCGCTTCCGCTTCACGGTAGAGGCGCGCATTCATCATCGACGTCTCGCGCATGTCCTGGTTGGTCTGCGCATTGCGGATCGCCTGCGCCAGCTGCAATGCAACCGCTTCTGCGAGTTCCATATCGCGCGTCTCGAATGAGCGCTGTTTACTGAGAAGTTCGAGCAGGCCAATGACAACGCCATCGATCACCAGGGGAACAACCGCAAGGTGCGCAGCATCGTCGGGCATGCGGTTGAGTGCCGGCATATCGGGGGTGTGTATGCGCAACGCGCCGATATCAATGATCCGCGATGTTCCTGCTGTGAGCGCTTCCTGCTCTTCTGGAAAGGTCTGGGCAAGGAGGTGATCGCACCGTTCGAGACGGGTTTGCGAGAGACTGCGAACATCCTTCAACTGCAGGCGTCCATCAACGCTATGCAGTACGATTGCAGCAGCGTGGATGTTCATCGCCTGGATAAGGATATCGAGCGTCGCACCCAAGACCCCATCAAGGTCGGTTGCCCGATTGATCGTCTGACTGACGCGCAGAAGGGTCGTCAGTTCCAGGTGCAGTTGCTGCATTTCCTGCTCGGCGATGCGCCGCGCGGTGATGTCACGACAGGCCAGGCTGATTGTGCTCGTCTGTGCATCGACCTGGATCACCTGCACGAGTGTCTCTATCAGGATCGGTTTCCCATGAACACTGCGCATCTCAAAGGTCCAGGGACGAGGCAGGCGCTGGCGGTCGCGTGCATCCTGCAGACAGCGCCGCACCAGATCTTCGTAGTCAGGTGTGACCAGACTGAAGAACGACATGCCGGGGGCTGCGCCGAGTCGGTTGGCAGCCACGTGATTACACTGGAGGATAACGCCTTCCGGTGTGAGCATGAAGATCAGTTCTTCCATCTGCTCGAAGAATGGGCGATCGTGCGGTTCTGACCGGAACGCAGATTGATGGATCTGTGCATTCGCCACGACTGCCGCTGCCAGCGCTGCGATCTGCCGGGTGATCTGATAATCGTCGTCGTGCAGCTCTGGCGCCGCATGCCATCCGGGCGCCAGCACGCCAATCACGCGCTCACCATCGTGCAGTGGTTGAAGGAGTGTCGCTTTCAGATGATGCGTTTCCCAGAATGGCCGGTATACCCCCTCTTCTGTATCAAGGTTGGTAAATGTGAGAAGCGCGCCTTCGCGGAAGGCGCGCCCGACCAGGCTGCCGACCACCGGCAGCGTCCTGCCCTGTAGATGCTCTGCAGCGCCACTGACCACTGCACACCGAAGGACGGTTGGATCATCTGTTGGAAGATACAGGCCGACGTGGTCGGCTTCGAGCAGCGTCATCGTCTGACGACAGATCTCGCGCAGCGCATCGTCTACCGTGAGCGACAGTATCGTCCTCGAAAGATCGAACAGAGCATCGAGACGCTGCTGTTGCTGTGTTGCGCGCTCACGTTCGATGCTGTGCGCCAGTAATGATGCAATCAAAGCAGCAACGATGCTCGTCCACTCCTGCATGTCCGGTGCAACACTGCTTCCCCACAGATGCAGCACATGCTCAGGCTTTCTGGTTCCCGGAAGCGGGAACACGATATGCCCGCGTGACCCAACCCCCTCTGCAATCCACCTGGAGGGTTCGGCGGAAAGAGAACGGACGAACAGGAAGGAGTTCTGTTGAAGCGCTGACTCAAGCAGCGATGCATCGAGGATAACCGTCTCAAATGGGGGTGATGCATAGCGTGTCTGACCATTCCTGGCGATAACTGCAAGACTCATCCCTGCTGGCAGGAGAAGTGCGCTAAGCCGGTCACACGCCTCACGGAATGAACTGGCATCGTAGAGCGAAAGCAGGTGAGCGTGCAGGGTCTGGATCAGGCATTGCAGCACATCCTGACGTGACGACTCATACGCCGTCACCGACACCCACCCCAAATTGTTTATGGAGATCGGCGCTGCCTCGATCTCAACCGGCGAGTGGTCGTGATGCCGGAAGACGTATGGATGCCCGGGCACATTGTTGGAAGCGCAGGTAAGGATCTGCTCGAAGTGGGCGCGTATCTGCCCGTCGCTCTGCGCCGGCAAAAGATCAACGGCTGACGAACCGGCCTGAACGTTCAGAAGGTGACGCGCTGAAGCGCTCGCTGCGGCAATAACGCCCGCAGCGTCGATAAGAACGACTGACCACGGCGTCGATTCGACCAGTTCGCATACACGCGCACGTCTGGACATCTGATCGTTCATGGTCCCAAACTGTGTGGCAACTGCTGTCATCATCGACCAGAGAGCGCGACGTACTATCCTGTGTTGGTACAGCGCTTCAAATGCTGAGCGACGAGGAACGTTTGCGCCTGATAATGCATTGTAGCATACAATAGCAGCGGGGTTATGCGCGGATGTTGGTACGCACACTTTGCTGTTTATTCGACATGATCAACCGCTGTGGAGTACAATACTGACGATGTTGTACATTGTCGCCACCCCAATTGGCAATCTGCGCGATATATCGCTGCGAGCGCTGGAAACGCTGCGCATGGCGGATGTTATTGCGTGCGAAGATACGCGCAAGAGCAGCATCTTGCTTCAGCACTACGATATTCGCAAACCGCTGGTTTCATTTCACGAACACAACGAACGTGAGGCGGGCGAGCGCCTGATCGGACTGTTGCGTCAGGGAAAGACTGTAGCGCTGATCAGTGACGCCGGCACTCCCGGCGTCGCCGACCCAGGGTTCACCCTGGTACGCAGCGCACTCGCCGAGGGCATCGAGGTAACCATGATTCCGGGTCCGTCGGCGCTGATCATGGCGCTCGTTCTTTCCGGGTTGCCGCTTCACAGTTTTACCTTCCGCGGCTTCCCTCCACGCAAACCTGGTCCGCGCCGGCGGTTCCTCGAGGTTGATCGGGACTCGCCCCATACGCTGATCTTCTATGAAAGCCCATACCGTATCGCTGCGCTCGTGCAGGACGCACTGGCGATCTATGGCAATCGACCGGCTGCCCTGGCCAATGATCTGACGAAGAAATTCGAACACGTAGAACGGGGGACGCTCTCGCATCTGTGTGAATATCTGGCGTCGGCGCGGGTGCAGGGTGAATATGTGCTGGTCGTGGCCGGCGCAACAGCGCGCGCTGCATTCCAGGAAGACGTAGACGCCTGATACCGGTCGTGTTACACTGCACCCAATCCGACGTCTGATCGTTGCGGAGACGTGTATGATGAAATCAGCATTCTGGCGTCTGCTCGCACTTGCCGGGTTGGTGTTGGTCGGAACGGCGTCTGGCGGTTGTGCCAACCCGTTTGCCAGGCAACCATCGCCAACCAGTGACGTATCGATTATGGCAGTCGTGACAGCGTATCCGGCGCCGGTCACGACTGTGGCGCCGACTGTGATCTCCTCTGCCACTGTTGCGCCCACCGTGCCGCCGCCGCCCGCCACACGCCCCACGCTCGCGCCTGGCGCCGAGTCGCTGGTCGGTCCGGAATGGATGATTGCCTACAGCGGCGATCTGAATGCGGATGGGCGCGCAGATGTTGTCGCGTACAAACCAGGCGGTGTCACACCTGGTCCGGCATTCAGCCGCCCAGGATACACCGGATACATTGGCAGCGTCAGCGAAGCGGTGATCGTTCAGGCAGACACAGCTGGACGACCGCAGGTGCTCGTCCGCCTGAGTCGCTCTGGCATAATGATCGGTCAGCAGGTTGCAACCAGTTTCCCGCCATCGAATGATGCGAGGAATAACCCGGCGGCGATCATGCTGCTCATCGACACGACGCAACCACCCGCTATTGCGGCACTGCCGATCAACAGCAGCGGCGAGCCGTACACCCAGGCGGCCGGAGTGCGCTGGAACCGCAGCCGCGCGGCATACGAATTGATCAGCGGCGGCAAATAACGCTCACCCCATCATCAACTCGCGGTGCAGTGCGCGCACAACACTGCTCATTTCTTCTTCGGGTATGATGAATGAGAGGTGATGCGAGGCATTGCCATAGACCATCGCCAGCACCGTGGCCGGCACACGCGCCAGCGCTGCCAGTGCGCGCGGCGCCAGGTGCGCGCCTCCTGGCGCACTGAGCACCGCCACCAGCGCAACCGGCGAGCGCAGGCTGAGCGTGCGCAGCGCACTGTTTTCCCGTTCCGGCAACAGGCACGCTTCAACACGCTCATACGCATATTCGACATCAGCCGTGCGCACCGCCAGAAGCAGGCTTCGTTCGCTGAAACTCTGGGCAAATGTGAGCACCTCGATCCCGCAATTCGTCAGTTCGGCGAGCACCCGCGCCGCCAGTTCCGGCGCCCACCCGAGTTCGGCTGCCGCCAGTGGACTCATGTTGATCTCGATGAGACTGATGGAGGGAGCAGAAATGATCGTCCGCGCCGTGTTGGACGACATACGCGGCTCGGCAACCACGCGCGTACCGGGGACATCAGGTTGCAGCAGGCTACGAATGTGCAACGGGATGCTGCGATGCGCAAGCGGGGTCAGCGTGCGTGGGTGAAGCACTTCAGCGCCAAGGGTGGCAATCTCGGCCGCTTCGATGTAGGACAGTTCTGGCAATGTGCGCGCTTCGGGAACCAGTTTCGGGTCTGCCGTCAGAATGCCCGCCACATCGGTCCAGAACACCACTTCGTCAGCGCCGAGCGCTGCTGCGATCAGGGTCGCCGAGTAATCACCGCCGCCGCGTCCCAGGGTTGTGGTGATATTCTGGCGTGTGGCGCCAATGTAGCCGGTCACAACGGGAACAATGCGCGACTGTGTGAGCGGCAGCAGGCGCGCGCGGGCGCGGCGGGCGGTTTCGTCCGGCAACGGGCGGGCATTGCCAAAATGATCGTCGGTCACGATCAACTCGGCGCCATCGATCAACTGTGCCGCAACGCCTGCGCGCCGGAGCGCCACCGCCAGCAAGAGACCAATGAAACGTTCGCCGATAGCGGCGACCGCGTCACTGCTGCGCGGAGAATGTTCCCCCAGCGTTGCCAGAGCACGAACAATCCGGTCGAACGACTTGAGCAGCTCAGCCCAGGACTGATAGAGCGTCTCGCGTTCCCACTCATCGGTCACCAGCCGCTCGGCGAGGGTGCGGTGACGCTGCCACAACTCACGGCGCGCCTGCTCAGCAGTGGCAACGTTGCCGCGCGCTGCAGCACGTGCCGCACCGATCAACAGACTGGTAATATCCGCAATTGCGGTACAAACCACGATGATCGCTTCACCCTCATCAACAGCATGGCGCACGACACGCACCAGATCGTTGATCCGGCCCGCATCGCTGACTGCCACTGCACCGAATTTCATCACCACCATAGGCGCATTCATTCCTGATCATCAGGTGGAGACGGTGGGCGCGGCAGCAACCCGGCGCGCTCAACAACCTGTGGAATGGCTTTGGTCCATCCGACCGACATGATATGCACGCCGCGCACTCCTTCGATGGCAAGCAAGTCGCGGGTCAATTCTGCAGCAATGGCAATCCCTTCTTCTTCGGGATGATCGGCGCCCTCCATGCGCTCGATGACCCACTCGGGCACACGAGAGCCGGGCAGATGGTCGCGCAGGAAGCGCGCCGACTGCGCCGATTTGACTACCATGATACCCGCGAGAATGTAAGCCTTCTGGTGCAATCCGGCGGCGCGCACATCCGCCATCCACTGTCGGAACCGGTCAAGGTCGAACACGATCTGGGTCTGGATGAACTCGGCGCCGAACTGAATTTTGCGCTCAAGACGTGTGACGCGCTCGATATTCGGGTTGGCAACGCCGCCGAGGAAAAAGCGCGGCGCTTCGGTCAGTGCAACGCCTGATTGAAACTTGCTCTCATCGCGCATGGTGCGCAACATTTTGAGTAACTGGAACGAGTTCAAATCCAGCACATTCTTGGCATCGGGATGATCGCCGATTTTTGGGTGATCGCCGGTCATCGCCAGAAAATTGGTGATGCCGCATGCAGCGCCGCTCAGCACGTCCGCCTGCAGTGCGATACGGTTGCGGTGCTGGCAGGTCATCTGAACAATCGGCTCCAGCCCCAGTTGCCGCACGATGATGCCCGCGCCAAGCGCCGACATACGTCCCAGCCCGCGCTGGTTATCCGTCAGATTGATGGCATCGACGGCATCACGCAGACCGAGCGCCAGCCGTTCGACAGTGGCGCGCGAAGCGCCACGCGGCGGCGCGATCTCGCCGGTGACAACGATCTGCCCCGCCTGTAATCGTCGCTGGAATTGACTGAAACAGTTCATAGACAGTATTGCAACAAATGTTCAATCACGAGCGATGCGCCGGGCAACCAGCACGGTACGCGGGCAGCGATCCAGCAGATCGCCGGTCAGATCTTCAAGCAGCATGCGATCAAGCGGTCCGGCGGCGTGATGGGTTCCAACCGCAAGAATATCGTAATCCCCCTCGTGCAATTCCGCCAGAATCTCGTCCAGCACCAGACCAAAACGCACCCGAATGGCGACCGTGACGCCTTGTTCGCGCAGCCATGCAGCAGCCTGACGAAGGGTCGTCACTTCCGGCGTTTCACCCGCCAGGAAGGTTGCTTCGTCGGCAGCCAGCGGCGCCAGGGCATCGAAGACCACCGATTGTTGCGAGACCACGTGCAACAGCGTAACAGACGCCCCCAGCGGCGTTGCCAGCAGCGCTGCGTATCGGGCAGTGGCGAACGTGTGCTGATCACCGCCGCTGGCGAGCAGGATGCGCCGGATGGAGCGCGCGGGCCCGCTGACGCGCAGGACTGCTGTGCGCAGCCGACGTGTCAACGCATCACTTCGTCGAAGCGGCAGCAAACGTTCCAATGGACGCTGGAACCGGCCAAAGATGACCAGATCGTAGAGCGTCTCACTGGCCACTGTGAGAATGGCATCCTGCGGCGTTCCTTCGATAACACGGCGTTGTACGGCCACATCGGGAGGAAGCCCCAATCGTGCCACTGCATCGTCGAGCAGTTCTGCATTACGAATGCCGCCACCGGTCACCACCGTTACTGAGGTTGCAACCTGACCGGCGAACTGAGCGGCGGTGGCGAGCGCTTCATCGCGCCATGGACCGGGACCGGCATAGATGAGCAGGTGCATACTCAAAATGCAAGCAAGACGGCAGGTACCAGAAACATGATACCCAAAAAGATCGCCAGTGTCGTTCGATGACGCACAATAGCATCCTGCAACCGCAGGATCGACCGCTGAAACCAGTGGTAGAAAAAGACGATGACAATCAGTGACAGGATCGCCACACTGACCATTTCCACCAGCACGATCGTAAACGCCGCAGCGCCGCCAACGATCAGCGCGGCAACCAGCGTATCGATAAAGGTCGTAATATTCGCCCCCATAATATACGGCAGTGTGTTTTCGCGCCGCACCAGACCACGCACCGACAGCGGCACCAGGATCGAGAGCGAAACCGATACCGACATCGTGATTGATGTCACAGCCATGCCAAGCGCAAACATCACCATCGGGCGGTACACCAGCCGACCAATGCGGCTGAACGCATTCGACTCCGGATCGACCTGCGGCAGTGCGCGGTCGAGCAGGGCAAAGGCGATCAGCAGCGCCACAACGCCTGCACCGAACTGCGCCCATCCTGGAACACCCAGTGTGTCGATTGCTGCCAGAACCGGGTCGTACAACCAGTCGAAAACCGATCGGAGCGGCGCGTCTGCCTCGGCATGAATTGTCTGCACCAGTCCCGAAGTCAGAATCCAGAGCCCGATTGCCATTGCCGGCAGATAAATGGCAGCGGTTGTGATCAGCGCCTGCACGCCGATGGCGATGCTCGCTGCGCGGCGATGCCCGCGCAGATAGTAGAGAAACCCGACGCCAAGCACGATCAGCGACGCACCCAGGCGCGACCCTGTGATCATGGTAAATGTTTGCAGGGCGTCAAGGATTCCTGCGGCAAAGAACGTTACGGCAATCGCCGCCACCGGCGAGCCGCTGAGAAACATGTATGCCAGCAACCAGCCGAACCCAAGGGCGCTGACCGGACTCGTCACGCTGAAAAGGGCAATCATTGCGCGTCCGTAGTCGCGCGCTCCTTCTTTGAGCAATTCGAGCGCCAGCACAAACACCAGCAACCCGGCTGCCGCTGCCGCGATCCGCAATACCCACGCAGGAATCAACGATATGCCACGAACATCGACGGTCGCCGGCGTATCCGCTTTGATACGCACAATATCATCATCATTCATGACCTGCTACTCCATACAGGTCCCTCATCGGTCAGCGTCAGCATTACTGCTCCCAGCGCTTCGAGGTGACTGAGATGTGCAGAGATTGCCGACACAAAAATGGCATACTGCGGTAATCCTGCGATACTTAATCCCATTGCACGCTGGACGCGACGCGCTACTGTCAGGGTATTGCCTGGTTCGACCAGCGCATCCCGGATTGTGCGGGTCGCCTGTTCGATGGAATGCCGGTTGATCTGCAGGGTTGTATTCAGATCGTCGCGGGCAATCACATTCCCGTGGCCGGGCACGAACCATCGTTCGCCACGCCTCGCCAGCCGGTCCAGCGACTGGAGCTGTGCAGCGACATCGTGCGCATAGGGAATACCGTGCTTCGCCAGGACTTCAGGACCAAAGAACCCGTCGGCAGCGAAACAGACGCCATCGAAGGCCACGCCGATCTGTCCCAGGCTGTGCCCAGGCAATGCGATGATGTCCAGCATCACACCGGCAATGTCCACCGTATTGCCATCGATGAGGTGATCAACCGACACGCCTTTTGCCATGAGCCATTTGGTGCGGAGCGCCGCCGGCGGGTTTGCGCCAAGCGCCAGGTAGATCGGTTCGAGGAGCGGGTTTTCAACGAAGGGCGCTTCGAGCCGCGGCGCATACACGGCAACGCCAGGAAGGTTGCGCACCAGATAGTCGTTCCCGCCAATATGATCGGCGTGGTGATGCGTGCTGATGATCGCTCGCAACTGGAGACCCGTCTCCTCGAGCGCCCGCCGAACCGTGCGACCGGTGTCCTTGTCGATGCCGGTATCAATTGCAATAGCGCCACCATCACCGGTCAGAATGACACCGAGGTTGTTGGCGCCCGGAATGCAGGCAGTATGCGTGGTGATCGACTGTAATAATGGCATAGTACCAGTGCCCGCCTTCCACGATTAATGCAGGCGTGGCGCCGCCACACCCCTCCATGCACACAGGGCAGACGTTGCAGTGCAGTGCCTCGACGCAGGTCCGACGAGCAGCATTCGCCGCTTAGCGCGCAACATGTGACGTTCAGCGCTCCTTGTGTTGTTCTCCACGTTTTTTGAACTCCTCGACCATTTTCGCCGCCGATTCCTGACCGCGCCGCATTTCACCCGCACGCGCCCCCATAAGGAGCGACGCCACAGCGGAGAGCAGAAGCGCCACGGCAAGGATGCCCAGCACAATCTGGATCACCCCGAACTCAGCACCGGTCGCCAGCGCCAGATTGAGCGCTGCAAATGCGAGGAATGCGGTCGCTCCCAGGACGTATGCGCGGCGTGTCATCGGACGGCCCACGGTAGTACGCGCCTGATATGCCAGAATACCTGCGAAGATGAGCGCGACGATCAGACGAAGTGTCCACTCATTCATGCCTGCTGTTCTCCTCCGGTACAACTGTCATATTCCCAATCCTCGATGCTCTTTTCCTCTCCACAACTGCATCTTCGCATCGATCCCCGGTTATGAGCGCCCTCCTTTCACGAACGCGCCTTTGCGTGCAGGCGCGCCAGCTCCTCCGCTACAATCGCTTCGTCTAATTTCTGGAACAATGGCGCCGGCGGCTGGATCGGTTGCCCTGGTGCAAGCACGCTGATCCCCCAGGCGCCGGCGCTGGCACTGTAGTCACCGGTCAGGATGAGGCGCAGTGATCCATCTGGCGCTGTGGTCTCTTCGACACGCGGCTGCGGCGCGATGGCGCCAGTGTAGCCGAGCAGTTCATGCAACCGCTGGCTGCTGAACGGCAAAAACGGGCAAAACAGCACCTTGAGGGTATCCACAACGCGCAACGCTACAAACAGAACAGTTGCAGCGCGCTCCCGGTCGCTCTTGACGAGTTTCCACGGCTCCTGTTCGCTGAGATACTGGTTCGCCGCCTGCGCCAGCGCCATTGTCTCGTTCAGCGCTGCACGCAGTTTGACCCCTTCAAGGAGCGCCGTCACTTCCTCGAATGTGTGCTGCGTTGCGGCGATCAGCTGTCGATCGGCACTGGTCAATTCACCAGGGTGAGGAACAGCGCCAAAGTTCCGATAGGCGATGCTGAGTACGCGGTTCGCCAGATTCCCCCACGTTGCCACCAGTTCACTGTTGACCCGCTGCACGAAATCGGCCCAGCTCCAGTTGCTGTCGCGCGTCTCCGGTCCGTTGGCGATCAGGTAGTATCGAATGGCGTCAGGTTGATACCGGTTCTCAATCTCTGGCGCCCAGAGCGCCCAGTTGCGACTTGTGCTCATCTTGTCGCCTTCGAGGTTGAGGAACTCGTTGGCAGGCACGTCGTATGGCAGCGCCAGATTGCCATACCCGATCAGCATCGCGGGCCAGATGATTGTGTGGAATGGGATGTTGTCCTTGCCGATGAAATAGTACGACCGTGAGGGCGATGAACCATCGGGCAGACACACCCACCACTCCTTCCAGGCGTCCGGCGCGCCGATGCGCTCTGACCACTCGATTGACGCCGAGTAATAGCCGATCACAGCATCGAACCAGACGTAAATGCGCTTATCTTTGAACGCCGGATCATCCACCGGCACCGGAACGCCCCATTCCAGGTCGCGAGTGATGGCGCGTCCACGCAACCCTTCGCGCAGCCAGTTCTGGGTGAAGAGCAACGTATTCGCGCGCCAGTAACTGCGATCCACACTATCGAGCCAGGCACGCAATTGCGGTTCGAGTTTTGCCAGATCGATGAAGAAATGCTCGGTTTCGCGGAAGGTGACCGGTGCGCCATCGAGCACCGAGCGCGGTGCAATGAGGTCCTGCGGATCGTGCAGATGCCCGCAACTATCGCACTGATCGCCGCGCGCCCGCGGATAGCCGCAATTTGGGCAGGTTCCCTCGACGAACCGGTCGGGCAGGAAGCGCCCCAGCGTTTCGGAGTATGAGCCGACCATCGTATCTTTGTAGAGATAGCCATGTTCCAGCAATCGCAGGAACATGTCGGTTGTCACGCGATAGTGATTGTCGGTATAGGTTTGCGTGAACAGGTCGAATGAAATGCCGAGCGCCTGAAACGTCTGAAGGAAGGTTGGATGGTAGCGCCGGATGATGTCCTGCGGCGAGATGCCCTCACGTTCAGCAGCAATCGTGATCGGCGTCCCGTGGCAATCGGAACCGGAGACCATCAACACCCGGTTCCCGCGCAGGCGATGGTAGCGCGCGAAGACATCGGCAGGCAGATAGGCGCCTGCAATGTGACCGACATGAAACGGACCGTTGGCGTAGGGCCAGGCGACTGACACCAGAATGTTGTCGGGCATAGAGGACCTCTGACGTGCTATGCTCTGTGCAAGGATATGTGAAATTCAGCGATCTTGCAACCCTTCGATAGAAGTGGAAACGTCTGGATGTGACGTCACGCATCGGTCTGGATCACAAGCGTTATCCGTGTGTGCAGGAACGATGCCCGTGCACCCAGGAGAGGCGCACCCATGGACATACAAAAAGCCGTGGGCGCCTGGGCTGCCCACGGCCTGCGTTTGTACCAATGTCAGGTTTCACTCCGGCGACACGCAGACCGCAGGCAACGCCATACGCATCCCCAAAACGCGCATTGCGTCGGGACGGCGGACGGTGTGCATGTATTGCAGGATACGCATATATATCGACAGGTTACGACCAGCACAATGTATATGTGGGGAGTATACCATGCTCGACAGAAACGAGTCAATCGGCTGCGATCTGCGACGTGCTCAGATGTGGGATAAAAGAATTCGCGCAGCGACGTTGCATTGCAACATCGCTGCGACCGCATCACTACAACGAGATTTCTCGCGTACGACAAAGGAGAGTGCCCAGATGTATCGTACCTATGGTGTTTTTGCGTCGGTGGGGCGGCGTCTCGTAGCACGTGCAAAAGCCATCCCGCTGCCAATGCGTGATCGCGGAGGCTTCCCCCAAACCCCCGATCGTGAACCGTTACCTGCGCAGGCATAATACCATTTTAGATTTTAGATTTTGGATTGGAGATTATCGCGCAAGGCGTTCTGATGCGATTTGACGGAACTCCGTTCGCGGAGTATTCAAGTGGAATTGGTATAACGGGCTCGAAACAGTGAGATCGAGAAGCGTGGCCTTTGCGGACTTCGCGCCTGTGTGGTGCGATTGTCAAGTGATGTCTCGTTGTCGTACTATTGCTGTGAACTGGCTCCCACAACCTGACGTCGCTGCACGAACTGGCCGTCGTTCTGCTGAAGGTCCTGGTCTCACTCATCGCCCTGACCTGCACTCAGATCACCTCATCTGGCAATCAGGGCTTAACAATCTCTTGATGACAAATGAAATGCGACGTGGTACTGTTAAGAAGTGCATGTGGTCGTCAGTCGTACCAGAGATACAATGCATTTTGCAGGATACCTCGAACGACTCGAGACAACACTTCCAGATGGCGCGACCCTCTCCGTGTTCAGTCCAGACGGTGTGGTCTATGCCGTGAGCAGAGGTTGTGTTCGTCGTCTCGACCCAACCCGGCGCGCTGAAGACGTTGTTGAGATGCTGCGTTTCATTGACAGCGGGCAGTATACGCAGTACCTGATCGGCTCTGCCGCGACGTCGGATCACAACCCGGCAAATGCGACCTTCAAACTCGGGTTCGTGCGTCCGCACAGCGCGTTCACCCCGCACGCGCACGGCGCGGAGCACTTTGTGCTGAGCATGGGGTATGCCTCGTGCGGGTTATACGACCACGAACGCGCAACAGTTGCACATGTGCGCCTGATCCCCGGTTCGATGCTCTACATCCCTGCACTCATGCCGCACTCGTTCAACAACCGCGCCAATAGTCCGTTGCCGCTGGTGATCGCCAACACCGGCATGGGGATCGACCACGACGACTACGCGATCACGGCCGCTATGGCAGAAGAACGCGCCCGTCATGGTGACGAATCGGCAGCCCGTCTGGTAACCGCGCTCCGGCAGCTGGAAGCGGAGATGGCGACAGACCGTCTGCACGTAGAGGTGTCGCTGCGCGAACGCATGGCAATGCTGCTCCGTCGGCTGGCGGGCATTCTGGAAGGAGGCGCTTAGTGAAGTGTCCCCATTGCCAGGAAGACATCAAGTACCGTGAGCGCAGAAATCGGCGATGCGCGAAATGCCAGCAACAGTTTGCCCTGGAGCCGCGGGAAAACGATCTGCAACTCAGTGATCTGAGATTGCTCGGCCTTGCCAGGCGTTTGAGTCAGGAGGGAACATACCGCTACACATCGTTGCAACTGGCACACGCTGCCATCCTGCAAAAACGTAAACCCGATCTCGCCAAGACGTATCCCTGGCCCGTTTCGCGCAAGCCGTTCCGGTCTGCACTAAGACTGTTCCTGATAGTGACCGGATTGCTGTCGATCGCAGGAATATTTTCGTGTCTTGTTTTCTTTCCTTCCCTTCTCAGTCCTCTCTGGGCTTCGGTTATTGTTCTCGTTGTCGGGTCGCTCATCGGGTTGTTTGCTGCGTTTATATATCAATATCCAATCCTTCCTTATCAGGCTGATATTGAGAGTTTTGAACAGAAATACATCGCCCCATGGGAGACAATTCACGGTCCCATGCCGGGGAGGCTGACAGAGCGAGATATCAAACTGTCACGCCAGTTCCAGATTCCGCCTGCACAGGTGCGGGCAGTCGTCGTGTCGCCAGTTGACAACGCGCTCGATTGCCTGCGCGCCAATGGTCTGCCGCAACGCCTGGGTCTCGCGCTGATCAACCCGGACCGACCGTTCACCGAAGAGACAGAGCGCCTGATTGCACAGGTGCGGCAGAACCCGCAGATACCGGTCCTGCTGGTCCACGATGCCAGCGTCCAGGGATGTTTGATGGCATACCTCTTGCCGGCAAAGTGGGGGTTGACGTCGCACCATCGGATCATCGACCTGGGGTTGCGACCGCGCCATGTGGAGCGCCTGAGGCTGCCGTGGACATTTGGTGAGGAGACGCCGAAGGAACTGGTCGGACTTCTGGAACGTGCGGCTAACAAACCAGGCGGAGTTGCGCTGGATCAGGACGAACTCACGTGGTTGCGCGAAGGTCCGGTTACGTCGGTGCTGTTTATTCCGCCACCCCAGTTGATCAGGGTAATCACCGGCGCGTTGGAACGCCACGCGCCAGCACAGGCGGTCGATCCGGAAGCGGAGGCGGATGCACAGGCGCGTTCGATCGGGTTTATGACCTGGCCGCAGCGATCAGTGTGATGAACATGAAGCGCTTATTCCGTTTCGGATTGCAGGTCGTCGCAATGGCGTTGTTTGTCTGTTGCGCATATGCGAATCGTTCAGTTCTGGCAGGGATATGATGATGCATGTACCTGCACTGCCCAGTCTGTTTGCGCGCCGGCTCGATCCGCTGACGGCTCTGGCGCAGAGTGTGGCGCGTTTGAGCGACCAGGGAGTGTCCTATACCCGTCGCCAGCTCTACTATGAGGTCTGCCGGACTCTGGTGCAGCCAGCACAGATGTATCGCACAGCGAGCGAGATCACAGCCGTAGTCGGAGCATCGCTGACTCTTGTTGTGCGACGTTCCCGTCCGCTCTGGGCCGGTATTGTGGGCGCAACCGCACTTGGAACCGTTGCATCGCTGGTGCGGCGTTTGTCGTTCACGATTACGCCGCCGCTCCCCGAAGGCGCTTTCGCTGAAGCGCTGACAATCTACCGCGCGCGGCATGGCGAACCGTCCGGGTTGCTCGCCGATGATCCGCCACCGCCGCCGATCTTCAATCATCGCGAGCCAGACCTGTATGACTATGGCATACCTTATACGCTCGTCTGCCAGGACGATACGATCGCACGCATGCTGCGCGCCAATGCAATCCATATGGACATGGGATGCGTCATTCTGGCTCTGGCAGAGGCATCACCGCTACCTGACCGGGTGCTGAGCATGCTGATGCTCACGCCTGCACCGCGTGTGCTGCTGCTCCACGATGCAAGTCCGGAGGGGTTGAGGTTTGCCAGCGATGCGCGTCGATTGCTCGATCTGCCACAGGATATTCAGGTGCGGGCATTAGGGTTGCGCCCAAGACACGCGCTGCAACAGCATCTGTTTGCTATTCGTCGTGCCAGTCTGACAGATGAGACATCGGTCACCCTGGGAGCTGTCGAACAGAGATGGTTACGCGCCGGTTATATCACCGAAGTTGCTGCGCTGAGCCCGGTAACGCTGCTGCGGGCGCTTCGGCGCACCGTCCACCCAGAGCGTCGCCATCCATCCTGGTTCTCCAGGCTGCGCCGGTGGCATGCAATCGGGTATATGACCTGGCCCGAGTGAGGAGGAAATGCATCCGTGCAACAAAGACCGAATATCATAACGTATCAGGACGAACTGCTTGCAGATGGCAGCGTTCGCCGCATCTTCAGCGATGGACGACAGGAGTGGCGGCGGCGTCTGCCGGATGGTCGCGTCGAGTGGCGAGACAATCAAGGGTACGCCGGTATCGATGAACTGCTCGGTGATGGGGTCATCAAGCGCACATTCAACCAGGGGCAGGTGGTGTATGCGCGTGAGCAGGGGTACGGCCGCACCCTCTGGCAAGGCGGCAGGGTGCTGACAGTCAATCAGACATCCTTCGGCGGGCGAGTTGGTACGATTTTGATGGGCATGGGAGCAGGGTTTCTGCTTGGTTCACTGGTTCTGCCGCCGGAGTTTTTGAGCCCTGAAGAGGAAGCGATGCTGCGGCAAAAGGCGATGCAGCAACAGCAGGCGGCTGACGGTAGCGGAAGCAGCGGGAGTGGTGATGGAGGTTCCTCCTGGGATTGGGATCGCGACGATCGCTCCGAACAGCTTGAACTGGTTGGCGATGACCAGTCCTTTGACAGCGGTGATGATTTCGGTGATGTGGGAGACTTCGGATGAGCGATTGGGCACACGCAGTTCTGACAACCTGTCGTGAAACAGACGATCCGGCAGCAATGGATGCCGCGCCGGTTTTGCCTGGCAATCCTTCGGTGTTTGAAGTCCTTCCTGATGAGCGCCAGAGTCACGTTTTCTCTGCTGGCCATCTGGTGGGGACGGGATCCGTGACCCTGTTCAATCGCGCCGACCTTCTGGCTATGCTCAGGCGCGACGGGGTCGTCCTGACCGATGACTGCACCGACGGCGCACTCCTGCTCCATCTGTACGCCAGGTATGGTTCCCGCGGCTTCACTGCTGCCGATGGCATGTTTGCGCTTGCCATCCTCGACAAGAACGATCTGGTGCTGGTGCGCGACCACGTTGGAACGCGCACACTGTTCTATGCCCGCGCCGGAGATCAATGGGCGGCATCGACATCATTACGCGCGCTGCGGCGCTGGCATCGTATGAGCGCCCGCATCAACCTCAATGCGGTTCGCGCCTTTCTGACGTTCGCTTACCTGCCCGGCGATGAAACACTGATCGAGGATGTCTACGAAATGTTGCCGGGGCGCTGTCTGCGCCTGAGCAGCGACGGCGCGCGCCGCGAAGATGTCTTCTGGGAACCGCGCGAAGCGATCCAGGAACGAACACTTCCTGCTGAGATGTATGCACAACGTCTGCGCAGGTTGCTCGAACAGGCGGTCAGGGTCCGTCTCCCTGCCAACCAGGATGTCGGCGTCTTCCTGTCCGGTGGGATCGACAGCAGCCTGGTGACGGCGCTGGCAGCACGAATGCATCACCGAACTGTGCGCACGTATGCAATCAATTTTGGCAGTGATCTCCCCAACGAACTGGCGTATTCCGGGCTGGTTGCAGCGCACTGCGGCACGGAGCATACGGTGCTGACCTTCGATGGAACGACCATCGCCGATCATCTGGCAGAAACAGTGGCATTGCTCGACTGTCCCGTCGGCGATCCGCTTACAACACCGAATTTACTGCTGTCACGCGCCGCAGCACGCGACGGTCTGACGGTCATTTTGAATGGTGAAGGCGGCGATCCGGTGTTTGGCGGTCCTAAGAACCTGCCAATGCTGGTGTTTGAATTTCATCGCGATGATCCGGCGCCGGAAGCGCGCGCCCGCACCTATTTGCGTTCGTACCAGAAGTGCTACGACTATCTTGAGCGCCTGCTATCCGTCGAGGTTCTTGATGCACTGCGCACCGCGCCGCCACTGGAACGCCACGTTCAACCGTTTCTCGAATCGCCGCATATGTCGTCGTTCCTGAACCGCCTTCTCTACACCAATATTCGCACAAAAGGGGCGCACCACATTCTGCCGAAGGTCGAGCGTCTGACTACAGCGTGCGGGATTGAGGGACGTTCGCCGCTCTTTGCGCCTGCGCTGATCGATGCGGCATTTGCGATCCCGCCGCAGTTGAAACTGCGCGGATTGCAGGAGAAATGGATTCTCAAGCAGGCAGTGCACGATCTGCTGCCATCCACCATCCTGAACCGACCCAAGAGCGGCATGCTGGTTCCGGTGCAATACTGGCTACGCGGTCCCCTGCGCGACATGGCGCATGACCTGCTGTTTGGGCAACAGACTCGTGCACGCGATCTCTTCCGTGAAGCGATAGTGCGTGACTGGCTCCAGGGCAAAGGTCTGTTCTGGAAACGTCACGGGCAATTCATCTGGTTGCTGGTCACCCTCGAATTATGGCTGCGCGCCTATGATCTCTAGCGCTCTGTCGATTGTGCGGCATCCAGACAGGGTTGCCAGCGAGGTGGTCGCAGCCCTGAACGCCAGCAGGCTGATCTACGGCGCCGGAGAGTCGTATCCCTCGTTGATCACACCATCATCGTGTCTCCTTGATCGTTCCACAACGGTGACCATTGGGGAAGACCTCGTCGCCCTGCGCCAGTTCTACCGCACCTGGAATGACCTGTACCGTGCGTCACTAGCGGGTGACGAACCACGCTGGATCGCCGATCTGTGCGAGTATGGTCTGCGCCCTGAGGAGATTCAGGCGCAGCGTCTCACCCTTTTCGCCGGGCTGGAGCCACGCTTCTGCCGGGTGGACTACATTTCATTCAGCCCGTGTCGCGTAATCGCGGAAGTGCAGTGGAAATCGGGCGGGTTGGGACTCTTCTTCGGTATTCACAATGTCTGCGCTGCGGTTGAACCTGTTGTTGGGGCGTGTCCCGGTGATCCGGTTCAGGGGTTTCGTTCACTCATCAAAGCGTTCGGCTCCGATGAACCGGTTGCCGTCAATCCGGTGCGCGCCGTTTGGCTGCAGGGTGAAGGGCGCCTGCAGCAGGCTCTCGACCGTCAGGAAATGCGCTATATTGTGTTCGACCGTCGCGACGGCGCGCGCCGGGTCTTTGAACGGAATGGCGCATTTGTTGTTTCCGACAACGGCAAACTCCTGCAAATTGACTTTCTGTACGGTCAGGAAGTATTGCCCGCACTTGCACCGCAGACCATTGTACGTCTCGCTCAAGCCGCCGCCGATCGCAGGCTCTGGGTCGAAACCCCGCTCAACTACATCTACCGCCAGAAATGGGGAATGGCACTGCCCTTTATGCCGGACTATGTCCATCTGTTCGATGACCGGCTGCGTGCGCTGTTTGGCGCCGTTGCGCTCTTGCGTGACGAGGAAGTCGATCTCAGTCCACTCGCCAGCGGCGTTCCGGCGACGTCAGCACAACAATTGTGTGCTGTCAGAACGATCGATGACATTGCCCGCCTGTCAACAGCGGCGCGACGCTTCCTGGTGCTGAAGTGCGGCGCTGGCAGCGGCGCGTACTACAGCCAGGGACGCGGTGTGCTGCGGGTTAATGGCTCGCGTCGTGCAGTGCAAAAAACACTCGACTTCGTGAAGGAACGTCTGGCGCAGGGCGAACCCTGGATTGTGCAGTGCTACGTGCATACTGTGTATCCCATCGACATCTGTCCGCCGTGGGCGACGCACGATGTGCAGCCTATCGACGCCCACGCTCGCTTTATGGTCTACGCAACCTTTGATACCGACGGGTCGCCGCGTGTAATCGGTGGCCTGGGCAATTTCAGCAGTCACTGGAAAGTCAGCGGACGTTCGGCGGGCTACGATGAACACGGGCATCTTACCGGCGCGGCGTTCAATGATTTGCGATTCGTTGTGGATGGCGCGTTGCGGTGATCGGCGGTTGCGGCACGACGACGACAGGGCGGGGCACGGCGCGCCGGTCGGGGCGGGGCACGGCGGTGTAGGGGCGCGGCGTGCCGTGCCTCCACGGATGATTCGGACGACGGGCACGGCGGTGTAGGGGCACGGCGTGCCGTGCCCCCACGGATGATTCGGACGACGGGCACGGCGGTGTAGGGGCGCGGCGTGCCGTGCCCCCACGGATGATTC
>FWWL01003843.1_pt1 | contig 26476 bp, 22 predicted proteins | sample 2228331 | NCBI WGS metagenome assembly FWWL01 (sample SAMEA103939775, study PRJEB20133) | metagenome
GGGAGCGGGGGTCATGGGCCACTCCATAGCGCTCCTCCTGGCCTGCCGGGGCAGGGAGGTGGCCCTGGTGGACCTGGACCGGGAGAGGCTTGACCGCGCGCTTCAGCTCATGGAGAGGGCATACGGGGTCCTGTCCGAAGCGGGCAAGGAGGACCCCGGCGGCTGGGAAGAAGTCCTGGAGAGGGTGCACACCTCCACCACCCTCGAGGAGGCCGCGGAGGGTTGCGACCTGGTGGTGGAGGCCGTGCCGGAGGTCCCGGAGGTGAAGAAGGAGGTCTTCTCCAGGCTGGACGGGTGCTGCCCTCCCCACGCCATCCTCACCAGCAACACCTCGGGCCTGGACATCTTCGAGTTCGTGGAGGTGAGGGATCCCTCCAGACTGCTCATCGCCCACTGGTTCAACCCCCCGCATATCATCCCCCTGGTGGAGGTGGTCCCGGGACCGGCCACTTCTCCGGAGACGGTTTCCGCGGTCAGGTCCTTCCTGGAGGAGGTGGGGAAGGTCCCGGTGGTCCTCAAGGGCTTCACCCGCGCTTTCATCGTCAACAAGATCCAGAACATGATGGGCCTGGCCGTCTTCGAGCTCCTGGGAAGCGGCCTGGTGGAACCCGAGGACATAGACCGCGCGGTGAAGTACAGCATCGGCATCCGCATGCCGGTCATCGGCGTGGCGCAGTCACTGGATTTCACCGGTTTGGACCTGGTGGCGGACATCGCCAGGAGTTACGGGCTCACCGTTCCCTTCATCGAGGACCTGGTGAGCAGGGGACGCCTGGGAGTGAAGACCGCAGCCGGGATTTACGATTACGGGGGTAGGGAGGAGCAGGATATCCTGGCCGCGAGGGACCGCCTCTTCATCGCGCTCATGGACCGTATGAAGGAGCTGGGGACCTTCGAGCCCGTTTGATGCCTCGGGTGAACCTGCTTCCTGCCACTGCCGGAGCGGCTTTGCTCCGGAGGCCCGGTCTTTCGCGGGCCACCTCGGGGGTCAGCATGTTCCAGCAGGTGTGGACGAGCAGCCCCGATAATCTGGGCTGATTTCAAACTGCAAGTGACAGCCGGGGTCACCATGTTCCAAAAGGTATGGACGAGCAGCCGGTACTGCCCGGATGGTAATATATCTCCGATGCACCCTCGCGCCTTCGCTGGAGGGGCCTTATCCGAAAGGATGATGGATTTGGATAAACTACCCTACAACACGGTCTTCGCCTATCTCCTCAAGTTCAACTGGGCGGTGGGCGAGAGGTTGGTCCGCGCCCTGCTACTTAACCGCAAAGCGCCACCGGTCTCGGGAGTGGAGCGGGACCTTCCCTACGTGAAAGGGGGGAGCCGCCTGCAGGTCCTGGACGTCTTCGAGCCCCTGGGAGAGCCGCCCCACCCGGTCCTGGTGTACCTCCACGGGGGCGCCAACCACCTGGGGGACAAGCGGACCTACGACCGCATCTGCAGGGTCTTCGCCTCCCGCGGATACCTGGTATTCAACGCCAATTACCGCATGGCGCCTCGCTGGAGATACCGGGAGCAGATACAGGACGCGGCGGCAGCGGTGGACTGGGCATACCGCAGCGCGGAGGCCTACGGGGGAGACCGCACCCGGTTCTTCCTGGCCGGCGATTCCGCCGGTGCCTACCACGCGGCCACCTACGCCGCGCAGGTCATCCACCCCGGCCTCTCGGAAGCCTTGGGCACCTCCCCGGCCGTGCCCCTGGAGAGCATCAGGGGGCTCCTCCTTTTTTACGGTGTCTATAACCTGGTCACCGTGGGAGATTCCCGCTTCCCCTTCGCCCGGCTCTTCGTCACCGGCTTCCTGGGGCGGGATCCCGAGGAATTCCGCCGTGCCGCTGAGCTGGCCTCGCCGGTGAGCCGCGTCACGTCCGACTTCCCACCCTGCTTCCTCTCCACCAGCGAGATAGACCCCCTCCATTCCCAGACCGTGGAGTTCGTGGAGCGCTTGAAGGAAGCCGGGGTGGAGCACGACCTTCTCGAACTCTCCAGGGAGGAATACCCCCGCACCCAGCACGGCTACCTCAATTTCTGGTTCACCCGGGGCGCCCGGCTGACAATGGAACGGGCGTTGGAGTTCCTCTCCCGCCACGGAGGATGAGCAGGGGGAGGTTCCTCTCCGCGGACCTCGGCCATGGCTCCTGTGCCGCCGTGGGGATGACCCCAGCCGGTCTTGGGCGGGGCCGGACTCCTCTTCGAGTCGGGTGCTCCTCACCCGCCGCGGTGACAGCCCGGCGACCGGACGTCCCCCGGCATGCTGATACCCGGTGGTGGCGTACCACGGCATTCTTGCAGATGTTCTCCCATGCGGACACCGACTCGCTGCTGGAGGAGACTGCCGGCGGAGGTCCGTTTGCCGTCCTCCCATGCGCACACGGAACCGCAGAACCGTGAGCCCCGCGGAATCCCGCCTTCCGTTCACGTGGAGCCTTTTCATCCAGGAAAAGAAAGCTCGCCGCGGTCGGCAGGGATGGTTAACCCCGCCTTCCGTTCACGTGGAGGCTTTTCGCGGCCCTTTCGGTATCCGGTCGTAAGGGGGGCGCCTTCCGGATCGAAAACGACGCATGGCCGCCCCTTCACCTGTGAGGGCTGCATTCCTCGGCCGGCTTGACAAAACGGAGGGGCAAGAGAATATTTAGCTTGAGGGGAGGGGAGCTTCCGGACCACAGCCCGTGAAAAGCGCGCACCAGAATCGTCGTTCCTTTCTTGTTCCGACACGCCAGGGTTTGACCTCCGGTCCCATCATCGCCCGCAGCACGGCAGCAGAAAAGCGCCCTTGGCATCGAAGCCTAGTGCTCGGTCGCGCCATGCCCGCAGACCCCGGGAGACGGACCGTGGTTCGAGGTGCGGCCGAGGGGCTTGAGAGGAATCGTCGGGACCATCCCGGCACGGATGACCGGAGAATTCCTGGAGCGCAGGGAATGGCCATGGAGGGGGGCGGTCATGATGAGGAAAAGTCTCGGCCAAGTCGGAGAGCGGCTCCTGCGGGAGACGCCCGTCCTGGAATTTATCCGCCAGCACGACCCTCGGGGAGTGGAGGAGATCCTGGGGATAGTGGAGAGGGCGGCGGATTTCGCCAGACGGCACGTGGAACCCGTAGCCCTCGAGCTGGACGCCATTATGGAAAAGGACCCCGGGTATTTCGACCCCGAACTGGTCAGGGCCGCCGCCGGGTACCGGCTCTTCAGCATGGTGGTCCCCACCGTCCTCGGAGGACAGGCAGGCAGGTACATGCTCACCGCCGCCTGGCTGGCCATAGAGGAGATATGCTCGGTGTGCGCTGGGGTGGGCAACCTCATCGCCGCCACCGGCCTCGGCGCCTGCCCCCTTCTCGCACCGGGCGGGATGCCTCACTGGGACACCGTGCTGCACGAGCTGGTGGAAGGTGAGAAAAAGGGCGAACCGGTGCTCATGGCTTACGCCATCACCGAGCCCTCGGCGGGAACCGACGTGGAGGAGCCCCATTTCCTGGCCAAGGCCAGGATAGGGATGGAGGCGCGCCCGGTGAAGGGAGGCTATCTCCTCAACGGGAGGAAATGCTTCATCTCCGGCGGTAAGGAGGCCAAATACCTGACGGTATGCGCGGCGACCGACCGTTCCCGACCACTACAGACCTGGACCGTATTTCTGGTGGACCGGGACATGGAAGGATTTTCCGTCCCTAGGGTGGAGAGGAAGATGGGTCAGCGGGCCTGTCACGCCGCGGAGCTCCTCTTCGAGAACGTCTTCGTCCCGGAGAGCCACGTCCTGGGATACGAGGGAGACGGCATGACCATGGGCATCCTGAACATCATGGCCGCCTCGCGCGGGCCGGTGGGCGCGGTGGGCACGGGCATCGCACGCGGGGTGCTGCGGCACTTCCTCTCCTGGGCCAGGAGAAAGCGCGGGGGCAGGAGACCCATCGAGGACCAACGCGTGCAGATGGCGGTCGCGGACATGGCCGCCTCCATACAGCAGTGCCGGGGGCTGGTGCTGGACCACGGCCTGGCCGGGGACCGCGTGTTCGGAAAGCTCCTGGTGAACCCGGCCATGAAGGCCCTCTTCGCCCTCCCCAGGGAGTGGAGGCTTTCCAGCACTTACCAGTCATTCCTCCAGTCGCCCAGGGGGAAGGCGGTGTCCGCACGCCTCATGCGGCTCCTGGTGAGCGACGAGGACATGACCCGTCTCCTGGGAATGGCCTCTTTGGCCAAGTTCGCCGCCACGGACATGGCCATGTCCGTGGCCTCCAGGGCCCTCGAGCTCATGGGTCCCGAGGACTGCGAGGAGAGACGCTGGCTGGAGAAGTGCTACCGGGACGTCAAGGTGACCCAGATCTACGAGGGCACCAATCAGCTCAACCGGCTGACCTGGTACATGGTGGAGCAGGAGGGATCCCTGAGGATAGAGCTTCCGCGGCCTCGGGGGTGAAGGCCGGCGGGCGCGCCGTGGAAGGAAGCGAGGGGTAGACCGGACCGAGGAAGGGAGGGAGGAGAGTTGTCCATCCTTTTCACGCCCGCGAGGATCGGCGGTGTGGAGGTGAAGAACCGCTTCGTGCACGCCGCCACCTACGAGAGCATGGCCGAGGAGGACGGCAGGGTCACCGACATGCTCGTGGAGAGGTATTCTCGCCTGGCCCGGGGGGAGGTCGGCCTCATCTTCACCGGGATCGCCATCGTCCATCCCCTGGGAAACATCCCGGGAAAGGCCATCGGGATACACAGCGACGCCATGATACCAGGCCTGAGCAGGCTGGTGGAGGCGGTGCACGAACACGAGGCCAGGATATTCATCCAGCTGCTACACGCCGGGGCGCAGACCAACCGGAAGGCCACAGGACGCATGCCGCTCGCCCCCTCCCTCGTGGGGCCCAATCCCATGTACCTCAACCTGGCCCGGCCCATGCGGGAACGTGAGATAAAGGAGGCCATACGGGCCTTCGGGCAGGCGGCGAGAAGGGCCGCCAGGGCCGGCGCGGACGGGGTGCACATAGCCGCCTCCGGAGGGTACCTCCTCAACGAGTTCCTCTCCCCGTACTTCAACCGGAGGAGGGACGGGTGGGGAGGGTCGGACGAGAACCGCTTCCGAATCATGCGGGAGGTGATCCTGGAGGTGAGGGAGAACCTCGCTCCGGGGATGGCGCTCACCGTGAAGCTGACCGCCAACGACTACACGCCCAGGGACGGGATGACCACCGAGCTGGCGGCGAGGTATGCCGCATGGATGGCCGAGCTGGGCATCGACGCCCTGGAGATCGCCTCCGGCTGCACCACCTATTCCGGCTGGCACATCTGGCGCGGCGGCGTTCCGGTAAAGGAACTGGTGAAGGACCTCCCCGCCTGGCAGAAGCCGGCGGCTTGGCTCAAGTTCCGGAGCATGGAGGGGAAGTACGATTTCCGGGGGCCCTACAACCTCGCCGACGCAAGGGTGATCAAGCGGGCCATCGGGGAGGTGCCCTTCATCCTGGTGGGAGGCCTGCGCCGGCTCTCGGAGATGGAGGAGGTGGTGAAGAACGGGGAGGCTGAGTTCGTGGCCTTGAGCCGCCCTCTGATAAGGGAGCCCAACCTGGTCAAGAAGTTCAAGGAGGGAAGGGCGGAGGAATCCTCGTGCACCTCTTGCAACAGGTGCTTCGCGGAGATCGTCCACCGCCGCCCTCTGCGCTGCATGGCCCGGTGACGCACCGGCTGGCCTGCGGGACGGGGATCATCCTGGGCTCGAGTAGATCGGCGTGCGGATACGTGGAGGAAGTGACGTGCCATCCGGCCTGCGGGATGGGGACAGTGGTATGTAAAAATATACCATGACATAAGAATACTCCCAGGAGATGCCGCCTCGGGAGTAGCGCAGTCCGTTCGGTAGGTAGCCCACCGACAACCTCTCCCGCCGCCCGGCTTGGCGGGGTCGGAAAACCCTAGGGCGCGCGAGCGGCGGGGTTCCTCAGGCCTTGCCGTCAGTCGCCGAAGACGGCGCAGATCTCCCTCCACGGGCAGCGGGAAGCGCAGAACTCCAGCGGGGCTTTCTCCTCGATGAGGTCGAGAAAAGCCCTCACCGTCCTCCTCTCCCCGTAGCGCAGGCCCAGCCCGTCCGCTATCCGGGAATCCCACTTGCGGACCTTTTCCTCGTCTCCCACCGGGTTCTGACAGCGCCCGTCGCTGAAATCCGGGCAGTACATGCACAGCTGGTCCGGCCCCTCGGTGACCTCGACCTCCAGGTCGCTCTCCGTGCGGATGAGGTCCCGGATCTCCTCCATGACGCGGGAGAACTCGTCGCCGCGGGCCAGAAGGTGAAGGGGCAGGAAACGACTGCAGAAGATGTGGTGCGGGCGCAGCCTCAGGACTTTGTCGTCTGCTTCGCCGGTCATGGGATCTACCTCCTCGGACCTCTCGTGGCGTCCGTTTAAATATAACCCGATACCCTGGAGTCCGCCAAAACGCCTTTCCGGATGCCTCCGCCCGGATGCCTTCGGACGGCGCGTCTCGCCGACCGGAGCATTCCCCGGGCGCGCGCTTCACCTCCATCGGGTCGAGACGAGCTTTTACGCGGCCGTGTGCCTCGGCGGCACAAGGGGGACAGGGTCGGCGGGGAAGGCCTGGACGGAGGGCCGCGGGCCATGATGAAAGGCGAGGCTTTTAATGCCTCGCCTGAAAGAGTGGCTCCCCGGGAGGGACTCGAACCCCCAACCTAGTGGTTAACAGCCACCCGCTCTACCTGTTGAGCTACCGGGGAACGTAGTTCCGGCGGACGTTCGGGTCCGCCCATCGCGCCATTTCCTCTCCGGTACGCGGTTTCAAATTATATGATAGCACGCCCATGGGCACAAGTCGGGTTAGGAGGCGGCTTTCGACCTTTTAGCCGCGGAAGGTCTCCGCCGGGACGTGGTCGCGCCTTGAGGTTTCACCGCCGCCGGCCTCCGGACCGGATATCACCCGGTCTCCGCCTCCCATGGCGTCGGGCCCGCACATCGGTCACCGAGGCTTCTCCTTTCCCGATTCCCGCCTCCCGGATATCGCGGCATCCCCGGGAAGGTGTTCTGTCCGTGGTACAAGAACGGTATAATGAAACAAATCGGCGGATGGGGCGAAGGGCTCTACGCAAGGACCTGGCGAGAGGAAGCCTTTGCATTCGGCGTCAGGACGGTTCAGAGCGGGAGCCGAGCCTTTGTTCGAAGTCCCCTCTCCGCGACCGGGGGGTGGATGGTGAGGCGCTCGAGGCATCGGGAGACGAACGCGCGGCGGGATGTGGAAAAAGCGGTGCCTACCGAGGTGGAGTTGCGCCGCATGATCCGGCTTCAGAGGAGGCGCAGGCGAAGGCGCCGGCTGGTGCTGGAATCGATGCTTTTGACTCTTCTGGTGGTCTCCTTTGTTTCCCTTCTCCTCATCTTTCTGGTCATCCACAGGGAAAGGGAGGCGGAATCCCTTCCAGTATCCCTGAGTCCCCTGCAGGTCGGCGTGGACGATGAGTTGGCCGGCAAGGTCCTCCCTCTTCTGCGGGAGTATGAAAGCGCCCACCCGGAGGACATGGTCCAGGTGGTCGAGGAGGGAGCTTCCGCGGTGATAACCCCCAACCCACTGCTACTCTTCAAGCCATACCGAAGGGAGCTCCTTAGCCTGCCGCCCGCGAAGCTCAAGGCGGCCGGCAGGGAGATCGTTCTCGACCCGGAAAAGGGCATCTGGATTTGCAGCGAGGACGAGGACCCGAGGCTGGAAACCCTTGCCTCCTGGCTCGCGGACGAGCTGTCCCGCCTTCATCCCGAGATAACCTTCAACGCGGTGGGGGATATCATACCCGGGAGGAAGGTGGCCATGCGCATGGCGGAAAGAGGGTTCCTCTACCCGTTCGAGGCCGTGGCCCCGCACATCCGGGAGGCGGACCTCACCTATGCCGATCTGGAGTGCCCCCTCTCCGACCGCTATGCCCCGCCTTACACGGGCACCGACTTTATCGCCCCCAGCGGGACCGTGGAGGGCCTCAAGGCCTGCGGGATCGACGTGGTCTCTCTGGCCAACAACCACAGCACCAATTTCGGCCGGGGGGCTTTCACCGACACACTGGAGTTGCTGAAGGAGAACGGTATCGCCTACGTGGGTGGCGGATACGACTCCACGGAGGCCTACCGGCCCTTGAGTCTGGAGGTCAAGGGGACCAGGGTGACCTTTCTCGCTTACAACGCCATAGCCGGTAGCGTGAACGCAGAGCCCGGGAAGCCCGGGGTGGCCTGGTTCGACATGTGGCCGTACGCCAACGACGACCCGGAGGACCTGGCCCGCATGCAGGAGGCGGTGCGCAGGGCCAAGGAGGGGGGCGGTTTCGTGGTGGTGGGGTTCCACTGGGGCGAGGAGTACAAGAGGCTACCCAGTCCCTCCATGAGGAAGGTGGCTCACGCCGCCTGCGAGGCGGGGGCGGACATGGTCATCGGGACCCATCCCCACTGCATACAGTCCCTGGAATGGTACAAGGGGAGCTTCATCGCCTACAGCTTGGGCAACTTCGTCTTCGACCAGATGTTCGCCGACCACACCCGCCAGGGGGTCATCCTGTGCTGCCGTATTATGGGGGGTGAGCTGGTGGAGGTGGAACTCCTGCCCTACCTCATCTGCGATTACTGCCGGCCGGTGGTCCTGGACCCGGGCAGCGCTCGGGGCATCGTCGATTCCCTCCTCTCCATCTCCGAGCTGTGAGAGCCGCTGCGATCTTCACGCGTTTCGGTCCTCATGCAAGTCGCTCCCGCCCGTCCAGACGCCCGGTCCGAGGGACCGGGATGCGAGCACCGGCTCCTCTTACCCCGGTAGGCACCTTCGGCTGCGGGCAATTATGTGGAAAGTGCGACCTCCAGGCCTTACCGCGGTGGGGGTGTCCGCCCGGGCCACGGTCCCCGGCATATCCCGCGGTAGGCGTCAGCGGCCTCGTCTTCGCGGTCTGTCTCCGCACCGGGCCTGCGCCGTCGGTGCGGCAAAGGGTCGTCTCTCTGCAGCGGCACGGGTGCCGGCGTAGAATATGAACCGGAGACGGCGAGCGAGGAGACCGCGAGCAGATGAGCGACAGCCAAGGTCCGGGAGGGTCATACGCGGGGTCGATGGTCGGCTATCGTGGTTTTCGGGCGATGAAGGATGAGCGACCGCCAAGGTGAGGGTGGGTCATGCGCGGTCGCATGGGACTGGTGGTGTTCGACGGTCCGCCGCCGGAAGAGCTCGATTTCCTCCCTCCGGCCATCGAGGAGACCTTTGGAACCCAGGCGGTCTGGGGCCCTTCCCTCCCCCTTCCCCCGGATGCCTACCGGCCGAGCCGGCGGCAGTACCTGGCGGCCTCGCTCCTCCAGGCGCTCTCCGGGATCCGTGGGGATTACCTCCGCCTCCTGGGGATCGCCGACGTCGACCTTTACGCGCCGGGCCTCAACTTCGTCTTCGGCCAGGCCCTCATGGGCGGAAGGGATTGCGTGGTCTCGCTGGCCCGCCTCCGCCCCTCTTTCTACGGCCTTCCGCCCGACGAGGAGCTCTTCCGGCGGAGGGCGATCAAGGAGGCGGTGCACGAGCTGGGCCATACCTTCGGTCTGGAACACTGCCCCGACCCCTCGTGCGTGATGCGCTTCTCCAACTCGCTGGCCGAGACCGACCGCAAGGGGAGCGGGTTCTGTCCCCGCTGCCGGGAGGAGCTAGCCAGGAGATGGAGGCCCTGAAAACAGGTCGCAGGTCGCCGCGCCACCCGAAGGCCTCTTTCTCCCCGCGGGCCACGCTTGTACGGGGTAGCGGGGGCAAGGCCCCCGCCGCCGCGCCTGACGGAGGCATTGCTCTCCATGCCGGCCGCGCCCCTGTCGCCCATATGAAGGTACTGGGGCGATGCCTCCGGCTACGCATCCGGACACCTTTCCCTTCCCGGGTCTCCCTTCCCCGAAGCATAGCCCCCAGGGCCGGAACCCGTCGATTTGGGGCGCCTCTCCCACCCCGTGGCTTCTTTGGGCATACGATAACTAAAGTTTTATATGGATATGACGATTCCAATTTCGTCCGGGTAGGGTCGGTCGAGGGGATCGGCGGGGACCGGCGAGTTCCCTCGTTGGCGTCCGCCCGCCTTGATCAGGGGACGGCAGTCATGCCCGAAAACGTATGCTTGGCGACGGGAGGAAGCGACATGGAACCCCATGAGCTTTTCGGTGACCGGGAGGGAGCGGCCCGTGGGCCGAGGGTCAGTTTCTTCACCCGCAAGCTGGTGGCTAAATTCCAGAAAATGGGAAAAAGCGTGCCTCCCTCCGTGGTCGCCTTTCTGGACACCCCTCTCTGTTCCTTCGACCGGCAGCAGGCCGCTTACTTCGAGGAGAAGTTCCGGCCGTTGATACCCCGCCTGATCTCGGTCCTCGAAGAGATCTACGACGAATTGGGGGCGGACCGGGAAGGATGGGAGGACATGATAACCTACAACGTCCGTCAGGAGACCCCCATAGGCATCTGTGCGCGTGCGGTCCTGGTGAAGAAGGAGCGCTCCGCCGAGGACGTCCTCACCCGCTCCCTGCGCGACGAACAGAGGACGCGGCGCCTGCAGAGACCCCTGTGCCTGAGCCGGCAGGGTGACCGGGATTCCTGAGACGCAGGGAATTCCTCCCCGCCGCTGCCGGTGGGATTCGCCCCTTCGTTTCCCTGACGGGGGTGGTAGGTCTTTTCCCCGGGGAGGCCTCGTCCACCGGGTTCTGGCCTTGGCCTGGCGGTTTGTATAGAATCTTCCTTATGAGAGAGCACGGCATCCGTGAGTGGGCGGAGGAGAACGCCAAGATCATCGCCGACCTTTTCACCGGCGTCCGCTTCTTCCTTGCCGTGCTCATCTTCCTCTGCGCCGTGTTCGGCGAGCCCTCACTCCTTCCCCTGGTGGTCTGCCTCACCCTCCTGGGCTGGACCACGGACGTGGTGGACGGCAAGATGGCCCGCATGGACCCTCACGAGCGCCGCACCTGGGTGGGGGATATGGATTTCGCCGTGGACATGTTCATGGTCTATTCGGGCCTGCTCTATTTCATAACCGCGGGATTCGTCCCCTTCTGGCCTTTCCTTTTCTACATGCTCTACGCCGGAGTCACGGCCATGATCTGGACCAAAAAATCGGTGGTCATGGCCCAGGCCGCCCCCATCGCTGCCATGCCCGTGATCTTCTCATTCCTGCATGCTCCGCTCTGGGGGTGGATATTCGTCGGCTGGATAGCCCTGGCCCTGGTCTTCAACTGGAGAAGGTTCACGGCGGAGATAAGGGAGTTCATCCAGGATGTCGAGAAGGGGTAGGGACCGGGAGAGCCGGCCGCCGGAGGTGCGAGGCGGGCCCTCGGTCGCTTCCGGCCGCGGTGCCGGGGCTGTTCGGGATACGGACCCGGATCCCTCCGCAGACGGGCACCTCCGCAAGCAGATCGAAGCCCTGGAGGAGGTGAGCCGGGCCATCGTCTCTGACCTGTACCTGGAGGACATCCTCAAGCTCATCGTCATGGTCACCGCCGAGGTCATGGATTCCAACATATGTTCCCTCCTCCTACTCAACGAGAAGGAAGGCACCCTGGAGATCCGCGCCACCCAGTCGGTCAGCGAGGAGTACCTCAACAAACCTCCGATAAGGCTCGGCGAGGGGATCGCCGGGATGGTGGCCAAGGAGAACCGTCCCATCCAGGTCCGGGACGTGAAGACCGATCCCCGCTACGCCAACAAGAGGGTGGCCGAGAAGGAGGGACTGTGCTCCCTGCTCAGCGTGCCCATGAGCGTGAAGGGGAGAGTGATCGGGGTGCTGAACTGCTACACCTCAACACCCCGGGAGTTCACGCCCGAGGATGTGAAGCTTCTCACCGCCGTGGCCAACCAGGCGGCGGTGGCCATCGAGAACACCGAACTCCTGGTGAAGACGCGCATCATCCAGGAAGAGCTTCAGACCCGCAAGCTGGTGGAGCGGGCCAAGGACATCCTCATGCGTAATCTCGGGATCTCCGGTGAGGAGGCATACCGGCGCATGCAGCGCAAGTCCATGAACACCCGCAAGTCCATGCGCGAGATCGCCGAGGCCATCATCCTGGCCGACGTGGGCGAGGAGTGACCGCCGTCGGGCATATGGCGACCGACAGCTTTCTTGAGATAAGGTCCCGGTTTAAATGAGGCTTGCTGGCGGGGGGTCGCTGAATCGCTTTGCCATGTGAGGTTGCTCAGGAAGGGCGCGCCGAGAATGAGGGAACATGTTTCAAGGGCGCATGCGTGTAGACGGTGGACTGGCGAGCGCTCGGTGACCGGGTTGAGGATGAGAGTTCCGCAGTGCATGGTCTATTCCTTGACATCGGAAGGGGATGTCCATATATTTTCATTTGAGTCACGGCACGACGAGGTGTCAGTGCGGGACATCGACGTCCGACCCTGAGGGTCGGGCGTTTTCTATATGGAAAAATAAGGAAGGAAAGAAGGAGGTATGCCGGTATGAGTTACAGCAAGCCGAACTCCAGCGAGGCCACTCTGACCAGGCTCCGCACCGGGAAGGACTACTGCCCCTTCAGCGGCATGTGCGTGACCTGCGTGGAGGGGTGCACCGGGCTCTGCGAGATCGGGAGGTCCGCCTATCGTTCCACGGAGGTTCTCTATCCTCAGCCCTTCGGGGGTAGCACCTCCGCTTCCCAGAAGGATTATCCCGTAGACTTCTCCCACCTCAACATAATGGGCACCGCGGTGGGAGCGGTGGGCATCGAGCCCGACCCCGATGTGGCCACCTTCCCCAACGTCAATCTGGAGACCGCCGTGGGGGCCGACAAGGGGATAAAACTCCGCCTTCCCTTTGTCATACCTGGCCTGGGCTCAACCGACGTGGCCAAGAACAACTGGGAAGGATTGGCCATCGGCTCGGCCATCTCGGGGACCATCCTCACCATCGGGGAGAACATCTGTGGAATGGATGAAAAAGCGGTCATCGAGAACGGCCGTGTGGTGGACTCCCCGGACATGGTGCGCAGGGTGAAGCTATTCCAGGACTGGTATGACGGCTACGGCGCCATCGTGGTCCAGTCCAACGTGGAGGACACCCGTCTTGGGGTACTGGAGTACGTCATTGAAAAGCTGGGCGTGCAGGTTGTCGAGCTCAAGTGGGGACAGGGCGCCAAGGACATCGGTGGCGAGGTGAAAATTCGCTCACTGGAGAAAGCCCAGATGCTCAAGAAGAGGGGCTACATCGTCCTTCCCGATCCCGAAGCCCCCAGTTCGGTGGAGAACTTCTACAAGACCTTCAACGAGTTCGAGCGTCACTCCCGAATCGGCTTCGTGGACGAGGAGAGCTTCTACAAGACCTTCAACGAGTTCGAGCGTCACTCCCGAATCGGCTTCGTGGACGAGGAGAGCTTCGTCAAGCGGGTGCAGGAACTGCGCGACGCCGGCGCCAAGTACGTGTTCTTGAAGACCGGTGCTTACCGTCCTGCTGACCTGGCCCGGGCCATCAAGTTCTCCTCCATCGCCAGGATAGACCTCCTTACCGTGGACGGGGCCGGCGGTGGGACCGGCATGAGCCCGTGGCGGATGATGAACGAATGGGGCGTCCCCACCATCCACCTGGCGGCCATGACCTACGAATACGCAAAACGTCTGGCGGACAGGGGAGAGTACGTACCGGACATCGCCATCGCCGGGGGCTTCACCCTGGAGGACCACATCGTCAAAGCCCTGGCCATGGGCGCCCCGTACTTCAAACTTGTGGGCATGGCCCGTTCCCCCATTGCCGCGGCCATGGTGGGGAAAACCATCGGAAAGCTCATCGAGGAGGAAAACCTGCCCAAGGCCATCGCCACCTACGGCAACAGCGTGGAGGAGATCTTCGTGGTCGCCCCCGAGCTCAAGGAGCGCTTCGGGGATCGCTTCAAGGACATTCCCCCTGCGGCTATGGGTGTCTATTCTTATTACAAGCGCCTGGCCCAGGGCATACGGCAGCTCATGTGCGGGGCGCGCAAATTCGCTCTGGAGCATCTGAGCCGCGACGACCTTGCTTCTCTGACCAGGGAGTGCGCGGAGATCACCGGCATTCCCTACATCATGGATCTGGACCGCGAGGAGGTGGACAAGATCCTCGGTTAAAGGGGTCAGGTCTTGGAATTTGATACCCGGTAGGGTATTGGATGTGGATGATTCCCGTTTGAAACGCACAAAGACAGGGGAGCCGGCCCGTCCGGCTCCCCGATTCTTTTAAAAACCTCCTGCACCGGGAGAAAGCAGAACAGGGTTGATCTTCCGCTTACCCGGCGCAGGCGGCCGATTGCGTCCTGCGAAAGCGGATGGTGAAGACCGCCTCCTCATACCATCCGGCCCCTTCTTCTGCCTTCCGCATTCCCGAGCGAAGCGGCACGGCCTTCAGCCCGGACGGGCTTATGTTCCGGTCTTCCCTTCCGCGCGGTCCGAAGAGTGTCGGTCGCTTGATTTCCTTGCCGGAAGCACCTTTTCCCGTTCCCGTCATCGAGAGACGTCCCGGGCTCCGGCTATAAGGTTATCCCCAGGAAACGCTCCGCCAGGTCCTTGACCGTCGCCCGCAGGCCCTCCACCTCATCCGGGGTGAGCTCGTCGGGATACTTTCCTCCCACCAGATTGCTGATCTCGGTTAGGCGCACCGCGGCCTTCACGTATCGCACGATGGTGGGGAGGTCGCCCTTGAGGCGCAGCTTGCCCTGCATCATCCCCTTCACCGGGTCCAGCTGCCCCCGTCCCACCTCCATCCAGCGGTCGGCGGAACCGGTGATGACGAAATCCCCGGCTTCCCCCACCTCGGGAGGCACGATGCGGGCCTTTCGACAGTCCCCGTGCCAGAGGTCGAGTAGGATGTAGAGGTCGATGTCCAACCCGTACTGCGGAGCCTTTTCCACGTGCAGGACCACGGATCCTTCCCAGTTCTTGGCCAGCTCCTTATAGGTGGTGTCCTCCTGGATGGCCTTTTCGTAAAGGGCCACCCATTCTGGCGTGAAATAGATGTAAGGCCTGGGTTCTGATTCCATCCGCTTGGCCACTTCCTCCTGGTAGGCCTTTTCCCATTCCTCCGTTCCGTAGGCGATCATCTCAGCCCCCCTTTCCTCCTTCAGCACGCAGGCCCGTGTCGCCGGCGTCTTCCGATTGTCTTGCCTCGGTTGTCTTCGAAAGCGATACCAGTAAGTTTACTTACCATAAGCCAGCCTTTTTCTCAAAGGGGTCAGGTCTTGAAATCTGCGTGCCCGGCATACTTGCCATGGCCTATCTTTTGACCCGGCAACGGTTTACGGTGTGTTTTCTTCATCTGCGGTCACCTGGATGCAAGATTCAAGACCTGCCCCCGTGTTTAAAGCATATTACGGGTGGGTAACTTTTTAAAAGACGAAGACGGTGCGGTACGGGGCATAGTTCAAGGAAAGGGTGTTATGAGCGCGATGTCCGGAACGGACCGTTTTCCGTGCGGACATGGCAGGGGTTATGGTGGCCTTTGATACATGTCACGGGTGTCACTTTTCGTTTTCTCGCCTGTAAGGGAGTTCACGATTCCCGAACGGGTGCGCTGGTTCTACCGCTTCGGGCGATCTGTCCAGGCCATGCAGGGCGCCATGCGTCAAACCCTGTGGGAGGAAGGGGAAAGGAGGATCGGAGATGGAACCTCGTCTCTCGGGAATGGATAGATCGGGGTTTTTCTCCACTACGGGGCGAAAGACGGTCCTCGCCCTCTACGACTTTGCGGCACGCCTTTTACTCCCTCTGATGGACTTTCTGGATCGCCATCCGAGGTTGGTCAGGCGCTTCCTGCGCCCGGTAGCCAATGCTCCCATCCTGCGGAAAATCATCCCCGTGGTGGTCAGGGCTTACATGGGTTCCACCGCCTTCGACTGCCACGTAGTGGATAAGAAGACGGGCTGGGTGATATTCGGCGAGGTCAGGGAGACCCTTCAACCGGGGATATTCACCCGCATTGTCTACGACACGTTGGTGGAAAGGCTGGGAGAGGCGGAGGGCAAGGATGCCATAAGGGAGATAGCCAGGGAATCTATGTACCAGGAGATAAAGTACGGGGTGGAGGGAAAGCACGTCCCCGGCGTGGCCAGGCCTCTGATCGGCGTTCCCGGTATCCTGGATGAGATTCGGCAGAGGCCTCACTTGCTGCGTCTTGTGGATAAGGGCATGAACATGGTCATACGTCTGATCGGGGACGAGGGAGGCTGGGGACGAATAAGGGTAAGCCTGGACCGAGATCCCATAAGGATCGTCGTTGATAACGGCATCGACGTTCGGCATCTTGCTCCTTCGCCGGAGCCTGTCTGCGTGGAATACCTGGCCTTGCTGGAAGGCGCGACCTCGTACGTCACGGGGGAACCATGCCGCGCCAGGGAGGTGGAATGTGCTGCCTCCGGTTCATCACGTTGCGTGTTCGAGGTGGATAGAGGCGTGACGCCATAACCCGGTTATCCCGCCGTTCTTCTGAGTCCTGCTGAACATCGAGGTCGATCTTGGGGGGAGTTAAGATGATGGAGAAGATAAAATCCTGGAGGACCGGTGCTTACCTTTCCTTCATCCACTTCACCCGGAGACATCCCCGCCTTTCGAGAACGATCTTGCGCTTTCTCCTTCTCCTTCCCGGTCTCCACAATCGCCTCTCCCTTGCCACCCGCCTGTTTATGGGCGGACGCGCGCTGGACGCCTTTGAGGTGGACCTGGAAAAGGGCGAGGTGCGGCTCGGAGGGTTGGACTGGCGCATCCACGGCTCGGAGTACATCGAGATCACCCATAGGGTTCTGGGGAAGAGGATGGGTCGAAAGGAAGCTCAGAAGGCGATCTACGACATGGCTAAAAGATGCGTGAGGGAAAGCCTCCAATACGCCGATCATTCCCGGCTCTTTCCCTCTTTTTGCGTCTCCATCATGGAAAAACCAGCCCCATATGCCTTCTCGCAAGATGATACCCTGACGCAGAGTCTTTACCGGGAACTGGTCGCCGTATTAGCACGCCTGGTGTTTCCGGAGTGCGGATGGGGCACTCCACAGTTCGACGAATTACCCGTTCCCAACAGGGTCATCCTCGAACATTCCGTGGAGGCCTTTTGGATCAACGCCTCCCATGATCCTTACTGGGAGGAAAACCGCGGGGAACCCAGCTGCTCGGCCTTTGCCGGTATGCTCGCCGGTTTCGTGAGCCATATAACCGGTGGTGAATGCGAGGTGCGGGAAGTGGAATGCGCTGTCGCCGGATCTCCGAGGTGTGTTTTCGAGGTGAGGAAAGCAGGGGCCTGACGCCACCCCGCCCTTGCCCCATCTCGATCCTGCATTTGCGGTGACGGATAAGCCGCTGCCCGAAACAGCACTGTTCTTCTCGCCGCTCGAGCAAATGCCTTACTTGCATGCCGGATCCCGACATGGGTCGAGGTCGCTCCCTTCCCGAGCCCGCATCGCAAGGATTACCTCCTGAGGACTTGTGAGGTCTTCTTTCCGAACTGCGGTCGTTAAGATCGGCCCTTTCCCGTGGCCCGCGACGGTCCCTATAATAGACGGAAGACTTGAGGCAAAGGAGCGACTGGCTAGCCATGCAGAAGGCAGTTATCCTGCTCGAGGACGGAAAATACTTCACCGGGACGCCCTTCGGTGCTCGCGGGGTGCGAACCGGGGAGCTGGTGTTCAACACCAGCATGACCGGTTATCAGGAGATCCTCACCGACCCCTCGTACAAGGGACAGGTCGTCACTATGACCTATCCCCTCATCGGAAACTACGGGGTCAACGAGGAGGACGTCGAATCCTGCGGGCCTCAGGTGGAGGGTTTCGTGGTCCGGGAGTGCTGCCGCTACCCCTCCAACTGGCGGTCGACGCGCCCTCTCGACGAGTACCTCGCCGAGCACGGGATCGTGGGAGTGGAGGGCGTGGACACCCGGGCCGTGACCAGGCACATCCGCTCCATCGGGGCCATGATGTGCGTGATATGCAACGAGGACGCGGAGCTGGCCGACTTGAGGCGCATGCTCGAGGAGGCGCCTCCCTACGTGGGAAGGGACCTGGTGAGGGAGGTCACTTGCGTTGAGCCCTACCACTGGGATGAGGACGGTCTGCCTCCGATGGGAAGAGGGGTCATGCCCGAGGTCTCGGGCTCCGGAAGACGACCCCTGCGCGTGGTGGCCTACGATTGCGGCATCAAGCGCAACATCCTGCGCATCCTCTCCGCCCTGGGCTGCGAGGTGGTGGTGGTGCCCGCGGACACCACCGCCTCCAGAGTCCTGCAGCTCGGGCCCGACGGGATCTTCCTCTCCAACGGCCCGGGTGACCCCGCGGCGGTGACCTACCTCATCGAGGAGGTGGCCAAGCTCATCGGGGTGAAGCCCATCTTCGGCATCTGTCTGGGACACCAGATCCTGGGCCTCGCCCTGGGAGGCCGCACCTACAAGCTCAAGTTCGGCCACCGGGGGGCTAACCAGCCGGTCAAGGACCTCCGGCGGGGGAACATACTCATCACCGCCCAGAACCATGGTTTCTGCGTGGACCTGGAGAGCATAGCCGCCGAGGCGGAACCCACCTTCATCAACCTCAACGACAATACCCTGGAGGGGTTCCGGCACCGCCGCTATCCGGCCTACTCGGTGCAGTTCCATCCCGAGGACTCGCCCGGCCCCCACGATGCCGTGTACCTCTTCGGCGATTTCATCCGCGACATGATCGCGGCCCGGGGTGAGGCCCATGCCTAAGCGCACCGACTTCCACAAGATCCTCATCATCGGCTCGGGACCCATCATCATCTCCCAGGCCTGCGAGTTCGACTACTCCGGCACCCAGGCCTGCAAAGCCCTGAAGGAGGAGGGCTTCCAGGTGATCCTGGTGAACTCCAACCCGGCCACCATCATGACCGACCCGGAGATGGCCGACCGTACCTACATCGAACCCATAACCCCGGAAGTGGTGGCCCGCATCATCGAGAAGGAACGACCCGACGCCCTCCTTCCCACTCTGGGCGGCCAGACGGGGTTGAACACGGCGGTGAAGGTCGCGGAGATGGGCGTCCTCGATGAGTACGGCGTGGAGATGATCGGCGCCAATTACGAGGCCATTCATAAGGCGGAGGACCGGGACCTCTTCCGCAAGGCAATGGCCTCCATAGGATTGGACCTCCCGCGCTCCGGCCTGGCGCACAACATGGAAGAGGCGCGCGCGGTGGCGGCAGAGCTTGGATTCCCCCTGATCATCCGTCCCGCCTTCACCCTGGGAGGCACGGGCGGGGGGGTGGCCTTCAACGCCGAGGAGTTCGAGAGAGTGGCCTCCGCCGGTCTGGACGCCTCCATGATCAGCGAGATCCTCATCGAGGAATCGGTGATGGGGTGGAAGGAGTACGAGCTGGAGGTCATGCGCGACCTCAAGGACAACGTGGTCATCATCTGTTCCATCGAGAACTTCGACCCCATGGGCATCCACACCGGGGATTCCATAACCGTGGCCCCCGCTCAGACCCTGACCGACCGGGAATACCAGCTCATGCGCGACGCGGCCATCGCCATCATCCGGGAGATCGGGGTGGAGACGGGTGGGTCGAACATCCAGTTCGCGGTTAACCCGGAGAACGGGCGCATGGTGGTCATCGAGATGAACCCCCGCGTATCCCGCTCCAGCGCCCTGGCCTCCAAGGCCACCGGCTTCCCCATCGCCAGGATCGCCGCCAAGCTGGCCGTGGGTTACACCCTGGACGAGATACCCAACGACATCACCCGCGAGACGCCGGCCTCCTTCGAGCCCACCATCGACTACTGCGTGGTGAAAATCCCCCGCTTCACCTTCGAGAAGTTCCCGGGGGCCGACCCCACCCTCGGCATCTCCATGAAGTCGGTGGGGGAGGTCATGGCCATCGGCCGCACTTTCAAGGAAGCCCTGCAGAAGGGCATCCGCTCCCTGGAGATCGGGCGTCACGGGCTGGGAAGCGACCGCAAGGAGCTAATGCGGCCTCTGGAGATAACCACTCCCGAGGAGAGGGAGGAAGCGCTGGCCCTGGTGAGGGAGAAGCTCTCCATCCCCACCGCGGAACGTCTTTACTACATACGATACGGGTTCCAGCTGGGAATGTCTTCCAGCGAGATGCACGAGCTCTCGGGTATAGACCCCTGGTTCCTGGAGAACATCCGGGAGATAGTGGAGGAGGAGGGGCGTCTTCGCGGCCGCCGTCTCGCGGACCTCACCGACGAGGAGCTCTTCCGGGCCAAGTCCATGGGCTTCTCCGACGTGCAGCTCTCATTCCTACTGGACTGCGAGGAGAGGGAGGTGCGGGACAGGCGCCGTTCCGCGGGCATCCGCCCCGTGTACAAGCTGGTGGACACCTGCGCCGCGGAGTTCGAGGCCTACACCCCTTATTACTACTCCACCTACGAAAAGGAGGAGGAGCCCCTGGCCGGTCCTCACGCCGGGTCGGGTAAACCCAAGGTGATGATCCTGGGAGGGGGGCCCAACCGCATCGGGCAGGGCATCGAATTCGACTACTGCTGCGTGCACGCCTCCTTCGCCCTGCGGGAGGAGGGTTATGAGTCCATCATGGTCAACAACAACCCGGAGACGGTATCCACGGACTACGACACCTCCGACCGTCTGTATTTCGAGCCTCTCACCCTGGAGGACGTGTTGGAGATCGTGGATCGGGAGAAGCCCCGCGGCGTGATCGTCCAGTTCGGAGGCCAGACCCCCCTCAATCTGGCCGTGCCCCTCATGCGCGAGAACGTCCCCATCATCGGCACCAGTCCCGATTCCATAGACCGCGCCGAGGACCGTGACCGCTTCAAGGCCCTCCTGCATAAACTGGGACTGCGTCAGCCGGAGAACGGCACGGCCATGTCCTTCGTCGAGGCGTTGGAGGTCGCCCACCGCATCGGATACCCGGTGGTGGTACGTCCCTCCTACGTCCTGGGGGGAAGGGGCATGGAGATCGTCTACGATGACCGGGAGCTGGAGGAGTTCATGCGCGAGGCCACGGACGTCTCCCCCGACCATCCCGTGCTCATCGACAAGTTCCTCGAGGAGGCAGTGGAGGTCGACGTGGACGCGGTGGCCGACGGCCGGGACGTGGTGGTGGCGGGGGTCATGGAGCATATCGAGGAGGCGGGCATCCACTCCGGTGACTCCGCCTGCGCCATACCGCCCTTCAGCCTGGGGGAGGCCATGGTGGAGGAGATAAAGGAGGCCACCTACGCCCTGGCCCGCGAACTCCAGGTGGTGGGCCTCATGAACGTCCAGTACGCGGTGAAGGACGAGAAGCTGTACGTCCTGGAGGTGAACCCCCGTGCCTCTCGCACCGTCCCTTACGTGTCCAAGGCCACCGGTGTCCCCTGGGCGAAGGTGGCCACCAAGCTGATGATCGGCAGGACCCTGCGGGAGCTGGGCATAACCCGGGAGGTGGAGATAAACCATATCGCGGTCAAAGAAGCCGTACTGCCCTTCAACCGCTTCTTCGGGGTGGACACCATCCTCGGACCGGAGATGCGCTCCACCGGTGAGGTCATGGGCATCGACAGCGACCTGGGGATGGCCTACGCCAAGAGTCAGATCGCCGCCGGCTCCGTCCTTCCCAGGTCCGGCAACATATTCGTCAGCGTGAAGGATGCCGACAAGCGCGAGATCGTGCACATCTCCCACCGCCTTCACGAGTTGGGGTTCAGAATCCTGGCCACCCGGGGCACGGCGGAAGTGCTCCGCCGCAACGGCATCCCCGTGGAGGTGGTGAACAAGATGCACGAGGGGAGGCCTCACGTGGTCGATTACATGAAAAACCGCGAGATACAGCTGATCATCAACACCCCTTCTGGTAAGAGGCCGCGTTCCGACCAGTGGTCCATCCGCAGTTACGCCGTGCTCTACAACATCCCCCTGATCACCACCATGAGCGCGGCCCGCGCCGCCCTGCACGGCATGGAATCCCTCATCCGACGGGGCATGGACGTAAAACCCCTCCAGGACTGGCATTGAGAGGGGTATTCCCCTCTCTCTACCGGAACGAGATCAAGAAGGCTCGCCCTCTTGTCCGCTGAACAGTTCGGTTTTCGGCCGACCAAGCCCCTCTATCTCTCCTCAGGGCGCAGGAGCTTGCTTATGGCCAGGGATGACGCGGGGTCGTAATATTCAAGGCTGAGGTAGTAATCCTTCCAGCCTTCTCCGCTCGGTAGGTCCCGACCCCAGAAGGTGAGGGTATAGGACCTTACGACTCCCGCGGGGATGAGGGTTGGGCTGGAGGGGACCTGCTCGCAGAAGGACTGGAAGCGCATAGGAGAATAAGTGCTCTGAGGAAATCTTTCGCCAATGGGGTCTTCGACATGCCCCAGGACGAGGTGGAAGAGGCGCGGGTCAATCTCCAGCACAGACTCCCCGCGGTTGCGGGCTTCGAGCGCCACGGTCAGGGTCTTAAACCCTCTCTCCTCGGCGACGAAGCATTCCTTCACCGTGATCTCCACCTGGGCCTGACCCACCAGGGCTCCAGCCACCCGGACGCTCCCGCGGTTCACCTCCGAGGAGACGGCGAACCACACGCCCAGACCGAGGATGACCAGGGGGATGAGAAAGACCATCAAGAACCTGGACGGAAACAAAACACACCTCCACGACCGGGTGGTCTTGTCTCCAGATTTCGCCCCCAGGATGAATCACGTCTTCTCCTAGATTATAAACCCGGATCAAGCCATACTGCCACCGGATCCTTGAAGCCGCCGTGCGTTTCCGCGGCCGTGACAGAGGCACAGGGGAGTCTGCCGCCGACCCACCCCGGTAAAACCTTGATCGTGAGCCATGCTTGTGAGGCAGTTATGAGTGCACAGAAGAGTCCGCCGCCAAGCCGCCGGATGCCTTGAACCCGTCGTTTCTCCGTGCGCCATCCGGGAAGGGATTCGCTCCGTTTAAGCTGCGGTGCGCGGGGGAATCCTATGCATCTGGAGGAGGATGATGAAGGAGATCCGCATCCACGGGCGGGGAGGGATGGGCAACGTCACCGCGGCGGAGCTCCTGGCCGAGGCGGCCTTCGCCGACGGTAAGTACGCCCAGGCCTTCCCCTTCTTCGGGGCGGAGCGCCAGGGAGCGCCGGTGGTGGCTTTCGTGCGCATCGATGACAGGCCCATCCGCGTGCGCCAGCAGGTCTACGCGCCGGATTACCTCATCGTCCAGGATGCCGGGCTCATCTACAACGCGGACGTGCTGGAGGGCCTCAAGCCGGGCGGGACGGTGCTGGTGAACACCACCCGTCCCGGGGATGAGCTCCCCATAGGGAAGGGCTTCAAGGTTTACACCGTCCCTGCCCTCAAGGTGGCCCTGGAGGTCATCGGGAGGCCCATCATCAACGTGGTCATGGTGGGGGCGTTCGCCTGCGCCACCGGGCTGGTGAGGTTGGAGGCGGTCACAGAGGCAATCAAGGCCCGCTTTCCCGGAGAGTTGGGGGAGAAGGAGGCCTTGGCCACCCTCAAGGCCTGCGAGCAGATAGGGGAGTGCGGCTGATGCGCGTGTTCGTGGGGAGAAGGGTCAAGCCCGGCTCCAGCCTGGAGAACAAGACCAGGGCCTGGAGGGGGAAACACCCGGTTTACAAACAGAAGGATTGCATCGGCTGCCAGCGTTGTTTCCTGGGATGTCCGGAGGGCACCGTGTACCAGCTGGACAAGAAGAGGTTCGACGTCAACCTGGACTACTGCAAGGGTTGCGGGATATGCGCCCACGAGTGCCCGGTGAACGACATCGACATGGTCCTGGAAGCGGGGTGCGAGGAGCCCTGAGTGGCGAGGCCGGGTACAGGAGACCCGGCGGAACGGGTCGGCTGAGGGAGTGTGGGAATCGGCCGCCCGATAAGGCGGATGATTGCCCCCAGGGCAGGCCGTGCCCCGCCGGCCGGGCAGGCGGAGCGAGAGAGGGCTGAGGGGAAAAGAGAGGAAGGAGGCCCTCGTGCGGGCCATAATGGAGGGGTCCAGAGCCGTGGCCGAGGCGGTGTGCCTGTGCCGCCCCAACCTGGTGTGCGCCTATCCCATAACCCCGCAGACCCACATCGTGGAGGAGCTCTCCCGCATGGTGGCCGACGGCCGACTGGATGCCGGATTCGTCCTGGCGGAGAGCGAGTTCGGAGCCGCCTCCATCGTCCTGGGAGGGAGCGCCGTGGGCGGGCGCACCTATACAGCCACCAGCTCCCAGGGTCTGCTGTTGATGACCGAGGTGATCTTCAACATCGCTGGCCTGCGCCTTCCGGTGGTCATGACCTGCGCCAACCGCGCCGTCTCCGCCCCCATCAACATATGGAACGACCAGCAAGACGCGGTGTCCATCCGCGACTCCGGCTGGATACAGCTCTATGTGGAGGACAACCAGGAGGCGGTGGATACCCACATCCAGGCTTTCCGCATCGCCGAGGAACTGATGATCCCGGTGATGGTGTGCATGGACGGTTATGTGCTCACCCACACCATGGAGCCTGTGGACATCCCGGAGCAGGAGGAGGTGGACCGTTTCCTCCCGCCCTACCGCCCGTCCTACCGTCTACATCCCGACGAGCCCTTCACCATGGGGGCCATGGTGGGGCCGGACGCCTACATGGAGACGCGCTACCACGTGCACATGGACATGATGGAGGCCCGCTCGGTGATCAAGCGGGTGGCGGACGAGTTCGCGGAGGCCTTCGGGCGCCATCACGGCGGGCTGGTGGAGGCCTACGGGCTGGAGGGAGCCGATCTGGTGCTGGTATCCATGGGGTCGCTTCTGGGGACCATGCGCGAGGCGGTGGACGAGCTCCGCGGCGAGGGACTCAAGGTGGGAATCCTCAAAGTGCGGTGCTTCCGCCCCTTCCCCAAGGAGGCGGTCCACGATGCCCTCAAGGGGATCAAGGTGGTGGGGGTCATCGAGAAGGACGTCTCCCTGGGGCTGGAGGGGACCCTCTGTTCGGAGATGCGCTCCGCTTTCTGCGGCGAGGAGTCCCCGGAGATATCCAGCTTCATCATGGGGCTGGGAGGAAGGGACATCACCGTGGAGGATATAAAACAGGTAGCCCGCGACCTGGCCGCCGATCCCACCTGCCGGGTGGAGTTCCGGGGACTCAAGGAGGAGCTTCTGCGGGGGGACGAGTGGTGAGCGGATGGCGGACGACATCGGTTTACTTTCTACACGAAAAGAGCCCCCTGGTTACAGGGATGGGGATGAAAATCGCCGAGGTGATAGTCGTCACCCGCTTCGCGAGGTGTATGTGAGATTATGCAAGGCACGTGAAGTCACGAGGGGATGAGGGATGGGCGAGGAAGCGCGGCAGGTCATCAATCTCATGGAGCCCGGGCACACCGGTTGCGCGGGATGCGGCCAGGCCATAGCCGCCAGGCTGGTGCTCAAGGCCGCGGGCCCCAGGGTCATCGTGGCCAACGCTACCGGCTGCCTGGAGGTCTATTCAGCCACCTATCCCCGATCATCATGGGAGGTGCCCTGGATCCACTCCCTCTTCGAGAACGCCGCCGCCGTGGCCGCCGGCATGGAGGTCACCCTCAAGGCCATGGGCCTGTACGAGGGGGTGAAGATCATCGCCCAGGCCGGTGACGGAGGCACGGCGGACATAGGCATGGGCTGCATCAGCGGCATGTTCGAGCGGGGCCACGACATACTCTACATCTGCTACGACAACGAGGGCTACATGAACACCGGATACCAGCGCTCCAGCCTGACCCCTCCAGGCGCGCGGACCACCACCAGCCCGCCGGGGCGCCTCTCCTACGGGAACCGGACCCGCAAGAAGAACATGCCCATGATTGCCGTGGCCCACGGCGTCCCCTATGTGGCCACGGCCACTGTATCCGAGCCCCGGGACCTCATGCGCAAGGTGCAGAAGGCCCTGGAGATAGACGGGCCTAAATACCTGCACATCCTGGTCCCCTGCGTGCCGGGATGGGGCTACGAGTCCGAGCTCACCGTGGAGCTGGCCCGGCTGGCCGTGGAGACCAACCTCTTTCCCCTCTTCGAGGTGGAGAACGGTGTGATCACCAGGGTGAAGAAGCCCAGGGAGACCAGGCCGGTGGAGGACTACCTACGTCCCCAGAAGCGCTTCGCCCATCTTTTCCGCCCCGGAGGGGAGGCGGTCCTTGAGGAGCTGCGGCGTATAGCCGAGGAGAACTCTCGCCTCGAGCCGGGGCCGGCGCGTCTGTTCGGCCCCGCGACCCCTAACGAGCTGCCAGGCCGAAGATGAGATAGTCGGCTATGGCCTCGGCCGTCTTATCCGGATCCAGGCGCTGGTCGAACATGAACATGTTCAACCCCAGGTGCTGGGTGGCTCCGGAGATCAGATTACCGATGACGTATGCATCGACCTTGCGGAAGAGTCCCTGCTCCATGCCGCGCTGGATGAGCTGGCTTATTATCTCGGCCATGCGGCGCTGCCAGTCTATGACCCGGGCGTCGATCTCCGGGTTCATGCCCATGACCTCCTGGATGTAGATGGAAGCAAATTCCAGGTTCTGGGAGAAATACTCGAAGAGGTCCAGGATGGTCCGCTTGGTGCGTTCCTTCAGTTCCCTGAGGTCGGTGGGCATGTCCTCCAGGTTGCGCTTGACGATCTCC
>FWWL01003554.1_pt1 | contig 26444 bp, 18 predicted proteins | sample 2228331 | NCBI WGS metagenome assembly FWWL01 (sample SAMEA103939775, study PRJEB20133) | metagenome
AGGTGCCGCCTGCGACCTCGCCCCGGGCAAAGGTCGTTCCGCCGCCCGACCCGCGGACTCCCCCCCGGGCGTGGGACCCGCCTCCCCACCTCGCTCCGCCGTTCGGAGCGTCCCCGCCGCCGGCCGGACCCGGGGCTGCCGGGCGGCGACCCCTGCCCTTTCCCGGGCGGGAAGGGCGACCGCCTTTTCGGCCGAGGCCTGCTCCGGCTTTTCCCCTCCCCTCAACCTGTAGTTGGCCAGGGCCACGCCGGTGGGGATTATCCCCAGAAGGCTCAGGTTGTGCATGGCCTCCCCGGCCACCACCCGCGTGCACAGGCCGGCGTCTATGACCACCAGGCAGGAGCCGGTCTGGGCCGCCACCACCGCGCCGTCCATGGAGCCCACCAGGGGCGGGGCGTAGAGGACCACCTGGTCGTAGAGCTCCTCCAGTTCCCGAAGGCCCTCGGAGAAGGAGGCCAGGGAGAGCAGGTCGGTGGAGTTCTCGCACCTTGCGCCCGCCGCCAGGAAGGAGAGGTTGGGTATCTCCGTGGCCCGGATGTTCCTCTTGAGGTCCCCGTCGCCCTTGAGCGCCTCGGCCAGGCCGGGCCTGTCCCCGGCGTGGAGCAGCCGGCTCAGGGCCCCCTCACGCAGGTCGCAGTCGATGAGGAGGGTGTCCCTCTCCGTGTAGGCGATGCTGGCCGCCAGGTTGGCGGCCACGGCGGGCCCGCCCTCGAAGGGGATGGCCGGCACGGCGAGGATGGAGCGCGGCGGGTCCCCCTTGCGCGTGAGGAGGATCCCGGAGCGCAGCTCTGAATAGGCCTCCCAGACGGGGGAGCCCTCGCCGAAATGAGGGAGTAGCTTCAGCGCCCGGTCGCCCTTGATCCGGGGTATGACGCCCAGCACGGGGAGCCCCAGGAGTTCCTCCGCCTCGCGGGGGGAACGGAAGTGGGGGTCGAAGAACTCGATGACCACCGCCAGCCCGATCCCCAGGAGCAGACCCACGAAGACGCCCAGGCCCATATAGGCGGCGGGCTTGGGCTGGGTGGGCTTGGGAGGGGGCACGGCACGGTTGGTGAAGACCATGCTCCCGTTGAGCAGCAGGGTCTTGAAGCTCTCGTCGAAGTACTCGTTGGCCTCGCTGCGCAGGGTCTTGAGGACCAGCACCTCGCCCCAGGCGTTGGCGATCTCCGCCACCCGGGTGGGACTGCCGTCGGTGAAGGTGATCCGTACCGAGGTGGAGTTGGCCTCGGGCACGGCGCTCACCTTCTTGAGCAGCTCCTCGGGAGCGATGTCGATGCCCGCCTGGGAGAGCCGCTTGCTCACCGCCTCCGCCACCCCCAACCCCTCGGTGAAGTTGGCGATGGAGGGCATGAGGGCCACGTAGGCCGTCTGGGTGAGGGCATCGGGGAGCTTGGTGGTGGGATTGATGGGCGCGGTGGCGGAGACGGCTATCTCCACCTTGTACACCGGGCTCTGCACCTTGGTGACCACGGCCGCCACCAGGACGGCCAGGAGGAGGACGGCCGCGATCATCCACCAGCGCTTACGTATAGCGTGTCCCACGTCGCCCAGTTTCATGTCCCGCCTTCCCTTCAACCGTCGATCTCATACCCAGAGGCCGCTTCCCGCGCCGGGCGCCCGTCGCCCTCCTCGGGCGCCGGGTAGCCGTATCGGCTCGATCTCACGCCGAAAGACCGCTCCCCGCGCCGACCGCCGACCACACGTGGTTATATCGGTATCCACGCCCCTTTCTTTATCCCGGTCCATTATAGCAGCAGCCGTGGGTCCTCCCGGGTCGGTCGTCCCCCGACGGATACCATGGCGAGGGACATAATAATAAAATGACCGTAACCCGCGTTGCCCGAGCGCTCCTCTCCGACCTACCCCGCCGCGCTCCGAGCCGTCATCAAGCGGCACTCCCCTGCCTCGTGTCGCGCGGGCGCTCCACCGGAAGCGGCGGTCCCTGGCATTCATCCCCCGGGGGCGGCCCTATCCAAGTCGAGACGCCTGCCCACCAGATTCCGGAGGTGGCGGTCCCCGGCAAGCATCCCCGGGGCGGGCTGGTTCAGGGGTGCGCCGGGATCCGCCTACCCCGAGCCTTCCCCGGCTTCGGGAGGCGCTCGAGCCGGGGCGGGGCTTGCGGGACGGACCCCCCGTCCTCCACGACCCAACCTCTATCCCCGGCGATCCATCCTCGGTCCATCCTCTATAATCTATGTTGTCGCACGGCAGGACTTTGTCGCCCGATAGGACTCACCGAGGGGCGTTTCAGGGAACAGGGGACGGCGGTCGGCGAAAGGAGAGGCGGACATGGACCTTGAGCTCTGGACCAAAGCGGCGCGGGGATATTTCTTCCTGGGGCGCAACCTGCTGGCGGGAAAGGTGACCAACAAGGTGCTGGACCTCCTGGCCTTCCTCGATTACCGCCTGCTCATGATCCTCTCCATGTGGCATCCGGACCACGCAACGCGCATCAAGCTACTGCGCAAACGGGGAGTGCGCATCTCGGAAAAGGCCTGGGTGGACCTGGGGGTGTGGATCGAGATGACCACCCCTCAGCACGTGGTCATCGAGGATTACGCCAAGATAGCCTACGGGGCGATCATCTTTGCCCATGACGCGGCGGTGAACTCCGTGGCCGACCTCCCCATGCGCGTTCGGGAGACCCGTATCGGTTACAACTCGGCCATCGGTGCGCGGTCCATCATCATGCCCGGGGTGAAGGTCGGGGAGCACTGCGGAGTGCTCCCCGGTTCGGTGGTGACCAAGGACGTGCCCGACCACACGGTCTGGGGTGGGGTGCCCGCGGTCCAGATGTTCACCTCCGAGGAGCTGGGCCTGGCCTGGCAGGCCGACGTGCTGGCCCACCCGGAGGATTACTACGACCATCCCAACGTGGCCCGCGCTCCATCCACCCCCTTCGACCACCTCCTCAACTGGAGGGAATCCGGGGTCAAGGTCAAGGACTGGATGGAGTTGCGCACGGGCACGCCCTTCGACTACATCATAGAGTTCAAGAAACGGAGGAAGGAGCGCCGGGGGAAGTGAGGGAACGGGAGCCCGGCCGCGTCCCGGGGGTGGAGGGGAGCGGCCGGAGCGGGGCGTACGACGAGGGATACTACCGCTACCGGGAATCCACCCGGGATTTCCGGGTGGAGGCGGGACTGCTCTACGCCCTGCTGCGCCCCGACCCGGACAGTGCCATTCTGGAGGTGGGCTGCGGGGGAGGGGCTTTCCTGGCCTATCTCGAGGGAAGGGGTCACCGGGCGGTGGGGGTGGACATTCTCGAGGAGGCGGTGCGTCTGGCGGCACGCGCGGCACCCCGCAGCACGGTGCTCCAGGCCGACGCCATGCACCTTCCCTTCCCCGACGCTCGTTTCGACCGTCTGGTGAGCCACCACCTCGTGGAGCACCTGGAGGACCTCCGAGGGGCCCTGAAGGAGTGGTGGAGGGTGCTCCGCCCTGGCGGGGTCATGGTTGTGTGCACCCCTAACCGCATCTATCCCAGCCCGCGCATCTTCGAGGACCCCGGCCACGTCCACCTCTACGACCGGCGCGAGCTGGAGGAGGCGGTGAGGGACTGCGGTTTCCGGGTCACGGACTCCTTCACCGTCTTTCCCCACCTTCTGCGGGACCGGGTGAGCGTGGCGGTGGGGGTGCCCCTTTACCGGCTTTTCCGGCGCCTGCCCGGGTTCCGGGAGCGGGGCCGCAGCCTCTTCCTTTCCGCAATCAGGGAGTGAGTCGCGGAGATGGGTGCCTTCCGGCTGCTGGTGGTGAACCACGCGGTGGAGACGGGGGGAGCGGAGCGCGTGCTGCTCGACTTCCTGCGCTGCCTGGACCGCACGCGGTTCGAGCCCGGGCTGGCCGTGCCCCACCGCGGCCCCCTGACGGAGGAGGCGGAGGCGCTGGGGGTCCGCATACATCTGGGATTTCCTTCCAGGAGGCTCCTGGGGGTAAGGAGGACCTCCCTGGGCGGCGGTCCCCTGGCCGTGGCCGCCTATCCCTGGGACCTCCTGTCCACCGTGCTGCGCCTGGCCCTGCTCATCCGGAGGGAGGGCTACCGTCTGGTGCTCACCAACAGCGCCAAGGCGGACATATACGGGAGCCTGGCGGCACGGCTGGCGCGGTGCCCGGTGGCCTGGAGGTTTCACGACCTGGCCTGCCCGGGGACCTTCAGCGCGCTGAACCTCTCCCTCCTGAGGGCTTGCGCCATCCTCTTCGCCCACCGGGTCCTGGCCATCTCCGGGGCCGTCCGCGAGGCCTTCCTGTCCCTGGGGGTCCCGGAGGGGAAGGTGAGGGTGGTGTACAACGGAGTTCGGGCACGGACGCCGGAGGAGGCCGCGGAGATGCGCCGCCGGACGAGGAGGGAGTGGGGGCTGCCCGAGGAGGTCCCGGCGGTGGGCATGGTGGGCAGGCTGGTGGAGTGGAAGGGTCCCGACGTGTTCATACGCGCCGCGGCGCGGGTGGCGGAGTCCTTCCCCGAGGCCAGGTTCTTCCTGGTGGGCGGCGCCATCTTCGGGAGGGATGAGTACCCGGGCGAGCTCCGGGAGCTGAGCCGTTCCCTGGGGATGGAGGACCGGATGATGTTCACCGGGTTCCTCAAGGACCCGCTGGCGGCCATGGCCGCCCTGGACTGCCTGGTGCATGCCTCCGTGGAGCCGGAGCCCCTGGGCATGGTGATCCTCGAGGCCATGTCCCTGGGGGTCCCGGTGGTGGCCACGCGTGGAGGCGGGGTCCCGGAGGTGGTGGAGGAGGGGGTCACCGGCCTCCTGGTCCCGCCCGGGGACGCCGGGGCGCTGGCCCGTGCGGTGTGCTGGATACTCTCCCACCCCGAGGAGGCCGGGGAGATGGGAGAGAGGGGGAGGAGGCGGGTGAGGGAGCTATTCGGGCTGGAGGAGCGCTGCCGGGAGATGGAGGAGGAGCTCCTGGCCCTTCTCGGGCCCGGGACCGGAAAGGGTTTCCGGAGACGGAGAGGGGAATTTCCAGCGCCTCACGGGTCTGGCGGGGGGTGAGGGCGGCGTCTATGATGTCTATGATATCCGTCCGGGAAAAGCTCATCTTCGCAGGGAGTCCGGCGCAGGAGAGCGCGGAGGGGCCGACGGGCCGAGTTCTTGGCATTGTATCCCTCCTTTCCCGTGGGAAACCGGCACGCTGGAGGGCGGAGGGCGTTCAAAGGTGATCGTGGGGATCGAGGGAAGGACGCTGCAGGGCAGACGCTACGGCGTGGCCAGATACCTCATGAACCTCCTCCGGGAGCTCGCCATCCTGGAGGGCGACGAGGAGTACGTCCTCTACCTTTCGGAGCCTATCGAGCCCTTGCCCTTCAGCTCCCCGCGCCTGAGGGAGAGGGTCCTCGGGCTCGCCCCCGGCCTTACCTGGAGGCACCTGCGGCTGCCCCTCGCCATGCGCCGGGACGGGGTAGATCTCCATTTCTCCCCTTCTTATTTCCTCCCCCTGTTCAAGGTGTGCCCGTCGGTGGTCACCGTCCACGACCTGACCTTCAAGGTCCATCCCGAGTGGTTCGCCGCCGACCGCCGTTTTCTGTTCGACGACCTCTTCTGGAGGGAGGTGAGGCGGGCGGAACGCATCATCACCGTGAGCGAGCATTCCAAGCGGGATATCGTGGAGGTGCTCGGCGTGGACCCCACCCGGGTGACCGTGATACCGTTAGCCCCGGACGCACGTTTCCGGCCCCTGAGCGATGAGAAGGTCCTGGACACGGTGCGGGAGAGGTACGGGTTGAGGCCGGGTTTCCTCTTCACCGTGGGCTCCATCCATACCCGTCGCAACCTGGAGAGGCTCATCGAAGCGGTGGCCGTGGCTCGGGAGGAGACGGGCCGGGAACTGCAGCTCCTCATCCTGGGGACGCCGGCTCCCTTCACCCCCCCGGTGGATATCCAGGGGACGGCGAGGCGCTGCGGCATGGAGCACCTGGTAATCCACCTGGAGTACGTCACCGAGGAGGAGCTGCTGTGCCTCTACAACGCCTGCGGCCTTTTCGTCTACCCCTCACTTTACGAGGGGTTCGGCCTCCCGGTGGTGGAGGCCATGGCCTGCGGGGTTCCGGTGGCCTGCTCGCGGGTCACCTCCCTTCCCGAGGTGGCCGGGGAGGCGGCGGCCTACTTCGACCCCCTGGACGTGAGGGACATGGCCCGGGTGCTGGCCTCCCTGGTCGCCGACCCGGAGGAGAGGGAGAGGCTGTCCCGGGCGGGGCTCGCCAGGGTGGCCAGGTTCTCCTGGAGGAGGGCGGCGGAGGAGACGCTCCGGGTCTTCCGGGAGGTGGCGGGGTGAACGGTCTTCAGTCCGTGCGGAGAGGCAACGAAAAAAGGAGTGAGACGGCCGAAGGGAAGTCGGTATGAGGGGAGGTCGGCATGGAGGAAACGCGGGCGGAGCGCGAATACAGGCCTCGAGTGAGTGCGGTGATACCCAACTGGCACCGCAAGGACGACCTGCGGGAGGCCCTCCTGGCCATCAAAGCCCAGACCTACCCGGTGGAGGAGATAATCGTCGTTGACAATAATTCCCAGGACGGCACCAGGGAGATGATCAAGGAGGAGTTCCCTGAGGTCATGTTCATCCAGTCCCCTCACAACATCGTCATCCAGGCCCTGAACATCGGGGCCAAGACCGCCTCCGGGGACCTCATCCTGCATCAGGACAACGACGGGGTCTTGGAGCCGGACGCCCTGGAGCGCCTGGTGCGGGTGATGGCCTCCGATCCCCGCATCGCCGTGGTGCACAGCAAGAACCTCTACTACGACACGGGAGAGGTCTTCGACCCCCTGCGCTGGTTCACCCCCGAGGAACACGCCTCGGATGGGGTATTCGACGTGCCCACCTTCCACGGCAACGGGGCCCTGATGCGGCGCGACGTGCTGGAGGAGATCGGCTACATAGAGCCGGAGATACTCCTCTACCAGTTCGAGCGCAACATCTCCGCCAAGGCCATCGACCGCGGTTACCGCATCGTGTATCATCCCGGCGCGGTGATCCGGCACAAGATATCCCGGGAGGTGCGCGACCCCGGCCACCGCCTGTACATCACCATGACCGGGGGTTGGTGGTACCTGGCCCGTTTTTATCCGGCGCGGACGGCGCTCAAGAAGTCCTTCCATTATCTGGTATTCTTCATCCTGTATTCCATAAAGCACCGCACCTTCCGCAGCTTCTTCCGCGGGATCTTCGACACCCTGCTGGGCCTCCCCCACGTGCTGAGGGGGAGGAGGGTACTGAAGCCGGAGACGGTGGCCTTCCTGGAGAGCAGGCCTTACGAGACGGCGATGATCAAGTACGGCTCGCTGGACACGGTGCGCAAGTGGATACGGAAGCGCCTGAGGAACGGGGAAGGTGAGTGACCGGAAGGGGGGATCGCCTATGGCTGAGGGAGCAAAGGCGCATTTCCTGGACGACCTCAGGTTGGCCCTGAAGCGAAAGGGACTGGGCGGGCTGGTGCGCGACGTGCTCCTGCATCCCGGGAATCAGGCCATCGCCCTTTATCGCATCTACCGCTGGTTCTATCTCAAGGGATGGGTGACCCTGGCCTTCCTGGGGTACCGGCTGAACTATTTCCTCTGCGGGGTGGAGATACATCCCGATGCCGACATCGGCCCCGATTTCCATCTCGACCACCCCATAAGCGTGCTCATCGGCCGGGGGACGCGCATAGGGCGGGGCGTGCGCATCTATTCCCACGTGGCGGTGGGGGCGGTGGGCCTCCCGGAGGAGAACCCCTTCATGGACATCCGCGACTACGTGCAGATCTACCACGGGGCCATGGTGGGGGGCAGCGCCACAATAGGGGAATACGCCCAGATCGGCCTCAACGCCGTGGTGTGGAACCAGGACGTGCCGCCCTACTCGGTGGTGGTTGGCAACCCCGGCAGGGTGATCAAGGTGGAGGGCAGGAGGGTCAACCCCGAGGACTACGTGGGCTACAAGTACGACCCCTCCCACTTCCACGGACCCCCTCCGGAGCACGACCCGGACAAGGAGCCGGAACGGAGCGAGTCCTGGACGGACCCCCGGACCTACAGGAAGTCCGGACCCGGACCCGGGGGCGGTTCCTGAGCCGTCCGAGGACCGGGCCGCCGGAGCGGCGGGGGCGGAGGGTGCGGTCCCTTCCCCGGGGCGAGGCGGGGGACGGCCTGTCGCGCAGGGGTGGGTGAACGCACGGACACGCGCCTTCGTCATCGACCCCGAAGGGGCGCGGGGAGGGGAGCGTGCCGGGAAAAGCTGCTCCCGTGAAGGGATTCCCTCGCGGTCTCCAGGTAACGGCGTATCTCCCCCTTCTCCCCCATGCCCTCATCCGGCCCCTTGAAACCGCGGCAGAAGAAGATGTAGAACACCCTTTCCTCGCCCGCGGGCGGTCTCAAGCGCAACAGTTTCGGTCCCCTCACCTCCCGGAAGTAGAGGGCCAGTTTCTCTTCCCAGTAGGCTGCCGGGGTTTCGTACCCGTCCGGGTTCCTCCTCTCGTCCACGAACAGGAAGTCCCGTCCCGCCAGAGATCTCAAGGGGGTCCACGGGGAATAACGGTCGTCGTCGCACATCACCTCGTTCTCGTAGACCGGGAAGGCGATGGTGTATTCCAGTGGAACGTCCCGGTTGTGGTAGGCGATCTCGCTGGGGATGAAGTAGTAGGGGGCGGCCACCACCGGGCTCTTCCCGTCCGCGGCCATGGCCTCCCCGGCCTCTGCCCGCACCGCCTCCGCCACCTCCCTCCACCCCGTGTGCAGGGAGGACCCGGCGGCCAGGTAGAGGGAGAGCGAGGAAAGGAACAGGCAGGGCAGCAGGAAAAGCGCTCCGTAAGCGGCCTTCCCGAACCGCGGAGATGCAAGCGGCCGGTCGGAGGCCCGGAGGCTCGCCGCGGACATGGCCAGGACCAGGGAATAGATGTGGAAGGAGAAACCCCAGCGCGGAGGGCCCCCGGTGAGGGTGAAGAAGAGGAAGCCCGGCAGGGCCATCCAGAAGGGGAAGAGCAGCTCGAGCCTCCTTTCCCGGAAGCCGCGGAGACCTCCGTAGACCAGCCCGAAGAGGCTGAAGAGATAGACCAGGGGCGAGAGGGCCAGGGCTTCCCAGCCGGCATGTTTGACCACCTTGAGCAGGTAATCTCCCGGTCCGGAATGGAGGAAACCCGGCCTGCTGGTCAACTGGAATATTATGGGTTCAAAGCGATGAGCGGCGTACCAGGCCAGGGTGGGGGACATGACCGTCAGGCAAAGGGCGAGCCCCAGGTAGGGCTCCTTCCTCCTCAGCCAGCGGCGCAGCGGGGGCGTGGTGAGCACCAGAAGGGTCAGGCCGGCCAGATAGAACGACGCCTGGAGCTTGCACAGGAGCATGAGACCGGCCGCCAGGCCGGCCCAGTACCAGCACATTGCGTCGTCCCGGGAAAGGGCCCGCCATGCGAAGAGGGCGAAGAGAAGGGAGAAAAAGATCATGGGCGTGTCCACGACGACCATGGTTATCCAGTAACTGGTAAAAGGGAGGAGGGCCACGAGCAGGACGGTAAAGAAGGACCACCGTCCGTCGGATCCCAGTTCCCGGCAGAACAGGTAGATCAGGGCCAGGGAGGCGGTGGCCAGGAACACGTGGGCTGTCCTCAGCCCGACGGCCTCTTCCCCGAAGACCAGGGTCCCAGCGCGCACCGTGAAGGCGGCCAAGGGGGGATGGAAATAATAGCCGGCGCTCAGGTGCCTGCTCTGCATCCACCAGTTGGCCTCGTCCGGGTGCACCCCGAGGAAGAGGCTTTTCAGCATGTGAAAGAGGAAGAAGCACGCCAGGAGGACGAAGAGCCTGCCGGCCCATGCCCCGCCCCGACCGTTTTCAGCCGCGGTGGAAAGCCCTCCTCCGCGGGAAGCTCTCATCCCTTCCCCTTCAGCCCAGGATTCCAGCCCGCTGGTTGTCGCTGGAGACGATTCGAATCATACCATCTCGGGGACCCCTTGTGCGTGACCGCACCGCCTGCTCTTACCCCCGCCCCGCGGCGGTTCCCCCTCCGCATCATCTCGGAAATCCGCCGTACGGAACAGCACCGCTTGCGCTTGCCTCCGGCCCCAACGGCGGTTCCCCCTCCCCGTCACCCGCTCGCGGCGGCCGGTCACCGGATCGGTGACTCGGCGGCCCCGCTCGGGGGGCAGCGGGTGGAGCGCCTGCCGGCTCATGACCCCCAACAGCGCCCGCGTGCGTGGCGCCGCCAGGGCACCCCCGCGTCCCGGCCGGGACCTCGGACGAGAGGGCGCTGGCGTAGCGCCGCGGCGAAGACGGTCTGACCGTTTTCGCCGGCGCATCCCCGGCCGTGCCTCCTCCTTTTCGGGGAGGGAGAGAGGGATGGGACACACGGAAAAGGCCGGGCGAACCAGGTCCCGCCCGGCCTCCCCCCGATCGCCTCCTCGGCCCCATCCGTCTCCCGTTCAGACCGGCTCTCTGCTTCTCGCCCCCGGCTCCTCGACCTCTCCCCTTCCGCCCTCAGTAGGCGCCGTCCCCGGATATGACCGCCTTGAAGGTGCGCAGGATTATCTTTATGTCCTGCCACAGGGACCAGGTCTCGATGTAGTAGAGGTCGAGTTTGATCATCTCGTCGAAGGGTATGTCGCTCCTCCCGCTCACCTGCCAGAGTCCGGTGATCCCCGGCTTGACGTTCAGGCGCTGGCGGTGCCAGTCCTTGTACTGGCGCACCTCCTCCTTGATGTGGGGCCGGGGTCCCACAAGGCTCATCTGCCCGGCCAGCACGTTGAAGATCTGCGGGAGCTCGTCGATGGAATACTTGCGGATGAACCTTCCCACCCGGGTCACCCGGGGGTCTTCCTTTTCCTTCCAGCAGAGCCAACCGAACTCGTTACCCGGTTTGCCGTTCACCAGCTCGGCCTGCATCTTGTGAGCTCCGTCCACCATGGAGCGGAACTTGAGGCAGTCGAAGCACTTGCCGTCCTTGCCCACCCGGCGGTGGCGGAAGAAGACCGGACCCGGCGAGTCCAGCTTGATGGCGATGGCGGTGACCAGGAGGACGGGCCAGATCACCAGCAGGATGGCCGTTCCCAGAACGTAATCCTCGACGGTCTTGAGCACTTTCTTGTAGCCGTGCAGTCTCTTTTCGCGCAGGCGGATGAGGGGGATGCCGCCGATTTCGTTGACCACTATCTCGTCGGTGATGATCTCGTACAGGCGGGGGATTATGGAGCACTCCACCCCCGCCGCGTTGCAGCGCGAGGCCAGGTCGAGGAGTCTTTCCGCGGGGGTGGTGTTGAAGGCTATGATCACCTTCTCCACCCGGAAATCACGGATCACGTTCTCCAGGCTGGCCAGGTTGCCCAGGACCCGCAGGTCGCGCAGCTCCGGCTCCTCGAACTCGGCGAAGAGGGGGTCGTCGTCCAGGAACCCCACGGGCCGGAGGCCGAAACCGCGGTGTTTGACCAGTTTTCTGGCCGTGGACTTCCCCACCTTGCCCGCCCCGATGATCAGGGTGTTGCGGACCACCACGTCGCCCCACCCTATGAGGGCGGCCACCCCCTGCAGGAACACCCTGGCCGTGAAGATGAAGAGGATGGAGGAGGCCCAGAAGAAGACCAGGAAGCCGCGGGGCGTGGTCAGGGTGTTGAGCAGGAAGGAGAAGATGAGGGTGGTCACCAGGTGGGCGTTTACCGCGCCCACGATCCTGGGGATGCGGTCTAAGACCCTGACCCGCTGGTAGGGGTCGTACATGCCCGAGGCCTTGAGGGCCATGAAGAGCACCGGAGAGGTCAGGAGCAGGGTGAAGGCCAGGAGGCCGAAGGGGACGCTGTTCTCCGGCGGGAAGAGGCGCACCAGAAGCGGATAGCGGAAACGGAACCAGTAGGAGAAGGTGAGGGCCGCCCACAGGGCGGCAAGGTCGCAGGCCAGGCGGGCGAGGACCCGCGCGGTCACCTCCAGGCGGCGGTTGTCCCCGGGACCCAGAAGGGGACGGCGCGCCTCCTTTATTATGGCTTGGAGTTCCTCGTCGGTGATCTCCTCCACCTGCGGAGCGGAGGTCCCCGTCACCTCGGTCCTCTCCATGGTCTGCGAGTCCCTCTTCTCCATCAACCTCCCTTCCATCGCTTACCCCCTTTTCTTTGCCTCCCCCGAGGGCAGGCTGATCAGCCGCCCCCTCCTTTCGCGAGCCACCGACTCTTCCCGGAAACGCTCCCAGGCACCCCTGACGTATGCGAGGAACCTCTCCTTGAACACCGCGGAATCGAAACGGAGCGCATGTCGCCTTATCCTCCGGGGGTCGAAGTCCCCGGGGTCGAAACCTCTCACCGTCTCCGCCAGGGATTCCGCATCCTGGCGGTCGAAGAAGAGACCGGTCTCCCCCTCTCGGACGGTCTCCAGGGCGCCGCCAGCCCGGAAGGCGATCACCGGCCTTCCCGAGGCCATGGCCTCCAGGGGCACGATGCCGAAGTCCTCCTCCTGGGGGAAGACCAGGGCCAGGCATCGCGAATACAGCTCGGCCAGCTCGGCGTCGCTCACCCGGCCCAGGAACTCCACGTTGGGTCTCGCCATGCGGCGCAGGTTCTCCAGCTCCGTCCCGGTGCCCACCACCTTCAGGGGCAGCCCCAGGCGGTTGAAGGCCTCCACGGCCAGATCGGCACGCTTGTAGGGTATGAGGCGCCCCACCAGCAGGAAGTAATCCTCCACGCGATCCGAGGGTTTGAGCCAGGAGGTGTCCACGGGAGGGTAAATGACCTCCGCCTCCCTGCGGTAGTACTTACGGATGCGGCGAGCCACGTGTTCGCTGATGGCCACGAAGTGGTCCACGCGGTCCGCGGCGCAGCGGTCCCATACCCTCAGGTAATTGGCCATGTAAGGCAGGGCCGCTCTGACCAGGGGGTTGAGGGCGCCGAAGCGGGGGTTGGCCAGGTAGTGGTGATAACCGCTCCAGTAGTAGCGGATGGGCGTATAGCAGTAGCAGATGTGCAGGGTCTCCGGCCTGGTGATGACCCCCTTGGCCTCGGCATGGCAGGAGGATATGACCACGTCGTAGCCGGAGAGGTCGAAGCTCTCGAAGGCCACCGTCCGCAGCCAGGGAAAGGCCTGATGCCTCTTCCTGGCCCCGGGGACCCTCTGGAGAAAGGAGGTGCGCACGTCGGCGTGGCGGAGGGTGGGGAATTCCTCGGGCACGAAGACCGAGGTGTAGATGGGGGCATCGGGGAACAACTCGTGGAGGGTCAGGAGGACCCTTTCCGAGCCCGCGAGGTTGGTCAGCCAGTCGTGTACCAGGGCCGTTCTCATCGCTGCCTCTCGTCCGATCCCTTGGCCAGGCACCAGCGGCAGTGGCCACCGGCGTTTTTCCCCGTGTTACCCGGGAGGGGTCAACGTCCCCCCTTGCCCCCCTCCCCACATCCCCCGTCCTCGCCCCGCCTTTACGTGCTACAGAGGAAACCGGATGGGTGAGAGGATCAAAGCCCGGGAACTTTTCGGGATATGAAGAAGACGAGTCAGTCGGTCTTCGCCCGAGAGAAGTTCTTTTGCGCCCAGGTTTTTGCTCTCACACCCCCAGTCCGCTACTTTTTCCGCGAGGCTCTCTATATCCCCACCGGCCCACCTTGCCCCGACCCTGTCGCCCGTTGTGGGCCGCTTTCGCCATCCGCTGCTTATCTATCTACCCCGCCGGACAAAGTATTAAACCCTGTTCAACAGTGAACCGGCCCCGACTCGTTCATCGCCTTCCTGCTTTATTTTTATGATAATTTCTGTTACTCCGTTCTTATGTTACTGCTGTGTAAATGTAACACGATTTCAAAGCCGCCGTAATATCCGTTGCCTGAAAGTAACAATTTCGTAACATCGGGCGACCGCGAAAGGGATACGGCGGTTCTTGCCCCTTAACGGCATTCGCTCCCATTTCCTTCCTCCGCATCCCCTGATCCCCCGATACGGAGGGATTCACCCCCTTTCGGGTGGCTGTCGCGGCAACTGCCCCGTGCCGCTCTTTGAAGGCCGGGATTTTCAACCCGGAGCGCGGGAGTCGAGGATCACAACGGGATGTATTTTTTCGATCAACTGATCTTTCCGCTCGGCGCGCGGTAGTCGAGGTTCAAATCCTCGACCCTCCTCACAGGTGTCTCCTTTTATTCCCGGCGCGCGGGAGTCGGGGCTTCCTCGCGGCTCGACCACCCCGGGTCAGCTCGCCGATGCGTTCCAGTGCCAGGGATACCGCCGGAGAAGGGGAAGCCTTCCCAGGGCTTCGTCCAGGGGAATGGCCAACCTCTCCAGAGCGAAGAGTTTGACGTCTTTTCCCAGCAGGTGGGAGAGCTCGGTGGAGGCGAAGAAAATGGCCGCCGAGAGATAGCCGGCCGGCTTCAACTGCACGTTCCGGAAACCCGCCTCCCGCAGAAGGCGGGTGAGGGCGGCCGCGGAAAAACCCTCCGTGAGGCGGTCTGCCTCGGAGACCGTCTCCGCGGGATCCGGGGCTTTCCCGGACAGCGCCCGGAGGAGCCTCAGGGCCAGTTTCCCCACCGGATATATGGTCCGGTTCTGCCAGTCGTTGGGCTCCGTCCCCAGAACCAGCACTCCGCCCGGGCGGAGGACCCGGCGCGCCTCGCACAGCGCCCTCCCCGGGTCCGGGAGGTGGTGGAGGGAGGCCACCATGAGCATGCCATCGAAGGAGTCCTCGGCGAAGGGGAGGTGTGAGGCGTCGGCCAGAAGGTGGACGGAGCGGTCCTGGAAGCCCGTCTCCCGGTGGAGGCGGCGGGCCTCGGCCAGCTGCCCGGGGGAGACGTCCGTCTCCACCAGCCGGTAACCGGAGCGCAGGAGTTCCAGACCGTCGTTCCCCAGCCCGCACCCGGTTTCCAGGATGAGGCTTCCCGGCGGGAGGCGGCGCAGGTCGTCGAGGAAATCAGCGTGATAATGGCGGTAGAAGGGGCTCCCGCACCAGGTGGCGTGCATGCGGAGGTAGAAGTCGACCTTATCCGTGTAGTGTTCCCTTTCCGAGAGGACCAGGGGATGGGCATGCGGCGGGAGGAGGTCGGGCAGCCCCCCCTCCTGCCCGAAGCTCGTCCCGCACCCCGCGCACAGGGCTTTTATGGAATATATTTCCAATCGGCCGCCGCAGGACGGGCAGCGGAGGATGTCCCTCCAGGGCTCGAGAGCCGACCAGGCCTCTCTCATGCCCCCTTCTCCTGGAGTTCGCGGGCCTGTTCCCACCAGGTCCACAGGCCGAACCAGCTCATCCACTGGCCGGGGGCCATGCGGATGCTCTGTTCACCGGCCTTGACCACTTCCCGCATCACCCTGGCCACCTCCGCCTTCTTGTCCGCCGTGGGGTCGCAGAAGATGGGCGGGAAGAAGATGAGACGGTTGTCGAACGGTCCTTTCCCGCGGAGGAGGCAGAATGGCACGATGGGAGACCCGGTGTCGTAGGCGAAGTACCCCGCTCCCGCCGCCAGTGCGGCGGGGCGGCCGAAGAACTCCACGATGCCCGTCCCGGGAACGTCGAAGGTGAGCCCTATTCTCTTGCCCCGGGCCAGGTGTTCGCGGACCCTGGGGATGATGTCCTTGCCGGCCAGAAAGACCGGCTCCTCCAGATCGCAGCCTAAAAAGCCGGCGTAGAAGGCCATGTGCTCCACGTAGCGGGGCACGGCGGTGTCCTCAGGCCGGTACATGATGGGGGTGTAGGGTTTTCCCATGCGGGCCATGACCGCGTGCACCACGGCCACCCCGCCGATGTGGGGACCGATGAAGATGATACCCCTGCCCGCCTCCTCCGCCCGGGCCAGGTTCTCCTCGCCCTCCAGGCGCAGCTCCCGCATGTAACGATCCCCGTGCCGCCCCAGGGTGAAGATATCCAGGATGGGGAAGAAGACGGAGGCGCAGGCCTCGCGGGCGATGCGGGTTATCTCCCGGCGGTCGGTGATCTCCGGAAGGGCGTCGGAGATCTTGGCCTCCAGGCGGCGGCGCATCCCGGGGCGGAGGTAGAGGAGAGCGGCGCCCATGGCCCGGAACAGCGCGTAGAAGACCCCGGGAGGGAACAGGTAGAAGAGGACGCGGGTGAGGTGGAAAAGGGCGGTCATGGACCATTCCACCGTCTTGAGGAAGAGAGGGGATCTCTCCGTGCCTTTATCGGTCATTGCCATTCCCCCTTCCACGATCCGTATACGCCGAGCGGTCCGTTTCCCTCGAGGAATAGGTTTAATTATAAGCGTCTCCGCGGGTTTTACGAAGGGCGTGCCTCGCCCGGCCTCGTGCGGAGGGCGTGCTCGATAAGCGTCTCCGCGGGTTTTACGAAGGGCGTGCCCCATACGCCCTGCGCGCTGGCCGTGTTCGGACCGGCGTCCCCTGGGATGGTTCCCGAGGAGGGCTTCAGTAGGAAGGAATCAGCGCCTGGATCTTCTCCGCGGCGGCCTGGATGAGGGCGTTGGCCTCGTCCACCAGGGAGAGGTCCCCCGTGGCGATGGCCTGCAGGTAAAGGTCGCAGGCCTTGATGTACATGTCGAATATCTGCAACGCCTCCTGGCGTACCGGCTCCAGCTCCGGGGGCAGGGGCATGGCGGCTACCTGGTTCCGGTAGTTGACCAGGGTGGACTTGATGTCAGAGACCTGGGAGGCCATCTCCATCCCGGAGATGATGTCCTGTCCCATGACCTCGATGTTGCGCTGCAGCGTGTTGAGGTCCTGGAAGGTCTGGGCGGGTATGGATGTCTCGAGCGCCTGGAGGCCGGTTGATTCCTGGAGCGACCTCTCCTCGGCCGCCGCCGCCTCCCGTTCCTTCCGCAGCTGCTCCTCGTGTTCCGGGCTGTAGCGGTCGATGTATTCCACTCGGTAGTTGGCCGCCTCGGAGGGCCTCACCCATGCGGTCTGGGTGTTGTCCTCCCAAACGCGGTTGTCGATGGGGTCTCTGACGATGGTCCCGTAGCGCACCAGGACCAGGTCCGGCGAGAGCACCATCCAGAGGGCGATCGCCAGCGTGACGGCTGCGGCCAGGCCCAGTCCCGTCCACAAAGCGGCCTTTCCCCTGCGGCTGAGGTTGGAATACCAGACGATTACCCCGTGCATCCCCTCTCCTTATCACATCCTTCGTCACATCCTTCGACTATGACCCTCCGGGAGCCCTCGGGGTTCCCGGAGGCCGGAGGCGTCTCCCTGCTCGATCCGTGGGTCACGGGATGTGCCCGGGGCGGCGCGAGGTCCGACTCGAGCGGACTCGAGTGAAATGTTAACACCGGCCGCCCGGGACGGTAAACACGCGGTCTCTCCAGGCCTGCCGGCTCTGTCTGGATGGAGGCGCTCTCGGCTTTTTTCATTCCGAAGGGTGCCTGCGCAGACGAGACGGCACCCCGCGACGACGGGGCACCTGCCCGACGCTTCCGAGCGGCCGCCAGGAGATGTTGAGCTGGATCATGGGCGGGCGGCTCGCGGGGGGTTATCCTCGTGGTGAAAGGAGGGAAGGAGATGCCCATATTCGAGTACCGTTGTGAGGAATGCGGAGAGCGCTTCGACGCCTTCTTCAGGCGTCCGGAGGACGCGGAGGGAAAGACGCCCCCCTGCGGGAGGTGCGGCTCGAGGAGGGTGCGCAAGCTGTTCTCCCTCCTGGGGATGGGCGGGGTGAGCAGCCGGGACGCGACCGGCGGATGCGACACCCGCTCCACGTGAAGGCCCTGGTGAGGGTCCGGTCCGGACCCCGGCTGGACGGAGAGCGAGCAAGGAAGGGCCGGGTTCCCCCGTTTCCGACCGAGAGCCCGGCCCCGGTCATCGGAGGAGAGCGTCGGCTATGGACTGGTTGATCCCACTGGCCATATTGGCCGTCTGGCTGGTCTTGAGCGCCTTTGTCCTACCCCGCCTGGGGGTCCCCACCTGAATCTCCGCCTCCTGCCGCGTGCGGCAGAGGGACGGCGGTCCGCGGGACGAGGCGGCGGAGGGGAGGCCGGATGGAGGGAACGGCGCCTCCGCCTGAAACGCTCTCCTCCGACCCTCATCCTCCTCGCAACAGGGACTCGGCGGCGTCCACGCCGCTGCGCAGGGCCCCGTCCACGCTGGGCATGAAGAGGTATTCCCCGGCCAGGCGCAGTCCCCGCACCTCCTCGAGGCCCCTCCTCTTGAGCTCCTCCACGGCGCGCAGCATGCCCGGAGGGCACAGGCATACCGCCTCCTCCCAGCGATAGACCTCCGAGAAGAGGGGTTCCCGGGGCATGGATGGGATGAAGCGGCGTATCTCATCCGCGAGGAGGGAGAACACCTCCCCGTCGGGTCGGGAGTTGAGCTCGCGGGCGTGCCTTCCGTAGGTGAAGCAGTGCACCATCCCGGCTCCTGGCGGGGCGTACAGGGGGGACTTGATGGAGTTGTCGGTGAAGCCGGCCAGGGGCGACATGGCCCGCCTGGGAAGTCCCACCGCGTACCATCCATCGGGCAGCAGCCGTTCGCGGAGCCCGAACATCACGTGGCAGCATGCGCTGTAGCGCACCCGCCCGAGGATGCTGCGCATCCCCTCCGGGAGGTCGGGCATCAAACGCAGGGCGGTGGTGGCCGTGGTGGCGCAGATCACCGCGTCGGCCTCCAGGAACCCGCCGTCGGTCTCCACCCCCCTGACCTTTCCGCCCTCCAGGACGATGCGGCGGGCCGGGGTGGAGAGCCTCACCCTGTCCCGGCATTCCCGGTAGAGGGCCTCGGCCAGGCTTCCGATCCCGCCTTTCAGGGTGTACAGGCCGTGCAGGGCGTACCAGGCCAGGGCCAGCCCGTAACCGGCGCCGATCTCCTCCGGTTCGCCCAGGGTGAGGCAGGATGCCAGGGGCTGGAAGAAATATTCCAGGGCCTCCTCTCCTCCCCGGCGCAGCGCGAACTCGGCCAGGCTCTCGCCGTCCAGGTCCAGAGCCCCCCGGTAATCGATGAAGTGGAGATCGCGCCGCCGCCGCAGCAGCAGGGGCATGATGCGGGCCATCTGCAGCATCCCGCGGGGCCCGAAGAGGCGGAAACGGAGCAGGTCCCGGCGGTCCTTCCACAACAGCCGGGGGTCGAGCCCGGCGGTCAGCGCGTTGAGGCGGCCCTCCCTCCAGATGGCCACCTTGAAGGGGAAGGGAACGACCTCCCCCTCCAGTCCCAGCTTGCGGCAGAGTTGGAAGGTGGTGTCGTAGAAACGGAAGAAGAACTGCGCGCCGAGGTCGAGAACGTACCCGTCGCGCCTGGCCCCCGCCAGTCGCCCGCCCGGCGTGGATGAGGCCTCCAGGGTGGTGACCTCCGCGCCCGCGCGATGAAGCGTATAGGTGGCGGCAAGCCCCGCCGTCCCCGCTCCCACCACGATGACTCTCATCTCCATCCCCCTTCCCGGACTACCCCTCCCGGGACGCGGCGCGGTCCGGCACCCTCGGACGGGTGCTCCGCGGACGAGATGATTATAACCCCACGGGCATGCGGCGGCGTCGGGACGTGTCCCGCTTGGAGGTCAAGAACGGGCTATTGCCCCACGGGCGTGTGGAGGCGTCTTATTCGTCGTGGACTTCGATGTGGAGGATTACCATAACCCCACGGGCGTGCGACGGCGTCTCCCCATACCCCCGGGGATTCGCTTTCGGACATATAACCCCAGGGCCTTGAAGCGGCGTCAGCGCGTGTGCGCCGCGAGGAGGTCATGGCGAGGAAGGGTCCGCGAGGCCCGTGTTAGACTTGAGGTGAACGGATTCCGGCCTCCTCCCGGGGGATCCGGGAGCGCGGTCCATGGGCGGAGGAGGAGCCCTGAGAGCGGAGGGAAACGGTCCCGGGGTCTTGAGCGGGGCCCGCGGAAGAAGGAGTAGCGGCGAGCGACACCGTCCCTGGTGGCTGGACTACCGGCGGGAGTGGTTGCCGCGCGACCTGGCCGCCGGGTTCTCCACCTGGGTGCTGGCCGTGCCCCTGGGGATGGCCTTCGCGGGGATTGCCGGGGTGCCCGTGCAGCACGGCCTTTACGCCGTGTGCCTGTCCTCCCTCGGGTACGCGCTCCTGGGCACCTGCCTCCACCTGCATGTGGGCCCGACGGCCGCGGTGTCCGCGGTGTCCGCGGCGGTGGTGGCCGGCCCGGCGAGCGGCGACCCCAGGCGGTTCGCGACCCTCTCCGTGCTCCTGGCGCTGGAGGTGGGGGTCCTCCTGGTCCTCGGCGGGGCGCTCAAAGCCGGAATGGTGGCCAAATTCCTCCCCCATCCCGTCCTGGAGGGATATATGGCCGGAGCCGCGTTGTACATCGCCGTGGGGCGCGTGCCCGCCCTTTTCGGGATCCATGCGCGGGGTGGTAATATATTCCAGGAAATGGGAGAACTGCTGGCGAGGTCCGGCTCCTGGTCCGCGGCCGCCCTGGCGGTAGGGCTGGGGTGCCTCGCGCTGCTGTTCATCCTGAGTCGCCTGGCGCCCCGCTTTCCAGCGGTCCTGGCGGCTGTGGCCCTGGCCGCGCTGGCCTCCCGGGCCTTCGACCTGGCGGGCAGCGGGGTGGCGTTGGTGGGGGCGGTTCCGGGCGGTCTTCGCACCCTCTCCCTCTCCGGGCTGAGGCTGGAGGACGCCGTGGTCCTGTTCCCCGGAGCCCTGGCGCTGGCGGCACTGATCTTCGCCGACTCGCTGGCTCTGGCCCGCAACTATGCCCTCCGACACGGCTACCGTCTGGACCCGAACCGGGAGATGATGGCTCTGGGTCTGGCCAACCTGGCCTCCGGAGCCCTCGCGGGCATCGCCGTCGACGCCAGCTACTCCCGCACCGCCGCCGGGGAGGTGTCGGGTGGAAGGACTCCGCTCGCCGCCGTCTTCTGCTCCCTCCTCACCCTCCTGACCCTGCTTTTTTTCACCGGCCTGCTCCGCCATGTGCCCCATGCCGCTCTCTCGGCCGTGGTGATCTTCGCCGTATCGCGGCTGGTGCGTCCCCGGGAGATACTCCGGTTGCGCGGGGTGAGCAGGCCCGATTTCGCCCTCGCCCTGGCCGCTTTCTTCGGGGTGCTCCTCTTCGGGGTGCTCGCGGGGATCGCCGTGGGGGTCCTCCTCGCCCTGGCCGCGGTGGTAGGGCGGGTAAGCCGCCCCCATACCGCGGTCCTCGGTGTGGACGAGAGCGGCGAGAGGCACGGCGACCTCGAGGAGGACGAGGGATTCCGCCCCTATTCCCCCTACCTGGTCATCTATCGATTTGACGGGCCGGTCATCTTCGCCAACGTGGACGTGCTGGTCGAGGAGGTGCTGGACCTGGCGGAGGGAGCCAGCCCGCGGCCCAGGGTGGTCGTCCTGGACTGCGAGATGGTCTTCGACATGGACACCACCGGGGCGCAGGAACTCAGGAGGCTCCTGGACAAATTGCGGGAGGGGGGCACGGAACTCTACCTGGCCCGCGTCCACGCCCCCCTGCGGAGGTTCCTCGCGCGGGAGGGCCTGGAGTCGGAGGTGGGGCGGGAGAACGTCTTTCCCACCGTGCGCGACGCCGCCCGCGCCTTCCGGCGGCGCTACCCGGAGCTTTCCTGACGCAGGGTGTGGAAGATTATCACGCTCAGGTTGTGGACCAGCTTCTCCAGGTCACATTGCAGGCTTCCGTTCACCCACTGCACGGTGGTGAACTCCATCATGGCCAGGATGATGCGGGAGACGATCTCGGGGTCCAGGTCCCGGCAGAGCCCCTTTTCCAGGTGTTCCCGCAGTTTGGCCTCCAGGATACGGGCGAAGGGGAGGTTCAACGCGTCCAGGTCGCGCCTGAACTCCTCGCTCTCCACGGAGGCCCTTATGACCAGGGGGTGGATGTGGGAATACCTCTGGAAGACCTCCATCACGCCACGGATTATCCCCTCCACGTCCCGAAGGTCCTCCACGCGGATGTCCTCCAGGCGGTTCTCCCGGTACCAGTCCAGGGACTCCAGCTCCGCCACCATGTCCTGGAGCATGTGCCTCAGGAGGTCCTCCTTGTTGTGGAAATACAGCCAGAAGGTGCCGTGGCCGATGCCGGCACGGGCGATGATATCGGACACCGCCGTCTTCTCGTAACCCTTTTCGGAGAAGACCTCTCTGGCGGCCTCCAGGATGCGTCTCCTGGTCTCCGCGGACCTCTCCTGCACGAACCGCACCGCCCGCGCGTTGCCGCGCCCTGCGCCCTCCTTCAACGATACCCCTTTCGAAGATGACTGATAGTCATAATTTACCAACAACGTCCCCGGGGGTCAAACCGGGGCCGGCCATCGTGGTGGGGATGGCGGAATCGCTCCCCCCTCGCCTTTTACGGTCTTCTTCCCGACGCGTGGCCCTTCGTCTTACCGGCTGGCCTGGCGACCGCCGCACCGGCGACCATGACTTAAGGGTTTTCCTCCTGACGCGCGGCCCCTCGTCCTCCCTCCGTCCGGAGGACGCTCGCCTCGCATACCGCCGCTCGGCTCGCCATCGACGCGCGTCGTCCGTGTAAGCTCCTGCGGTTTGCCGTAAGTCGGGGGAACCGCCGGAGGTGGAGGGAACGCCCCTTCGTCTCGGGAAAACCCGCGGACCCGAAGGATAAGAAGGAAGCCCCCACGTGGCCGCATGCGGTCTGCAGTATTCGGCCGAGGACGCGGGAAGCGTCAGAACGTGGTGTTTGACCCCGGAAGCGGAGGGAAGGTAATATTTTGATCATGAAAAAGATGAAGGATGAAAAAGAAAAGAGGGCTTCCCCGCCCGAGGAACCCTTCGTCAGGCTCATCGAGACCGTCTTCCTCTTCATCCGCACCTATTACCCGGAGTTCAACCAGGTGCTGGAAAAGTACGGGCTCAATTACTCCCAGTACGTGGCCCTGCTCACCCTTTTCATGCACGGGAGCCTGGCCGAGGGGGAGCTGGCGCGCATGCTCCACCTCAACCCGTCCACCATGAGCCGCATGATCTACGCCCTGGAAGAAAGGGGCTGGGTGAGGTGTGAACGGGACCCCTCCGACCGCCGGCGGGTGATGGTGAGCTTCGCGCCGCAGGGGAGGAGGAGGATCGAGGGCATGATGAGAGAGCCCGCCAGGGTGCTCCTGCGCCTCACCGAGGACCTCGGGCCGGAGGAGAGGGAGCGGGTCTACGAGATGGTGGACTCCATAAACCGGGTGCTGGGGATGTTCATCGGGGCCAGGGAGTCCTGAGCGCCCTCCGGAGCATACGGGTAAAGCCCTCCCTCCGACGGCAGGCGAGGATGCAATGCCAAATAATATGCATATTGCAATATTTTTAAATTGCAAATATAATGGTGCATCGCGAGGCGGCGGACGATCCGGGCTCCCGGCACGGGGGAGGTCATGAAAAGGCTGTTCGCTCTGGCGGCGGATTGGAGCGCGCGGAGGCCCTGGTGGGTCCTGGGCGTGATCGCCCTTCTCACCGCGGTTGCCGTGGTGGGGGCCCTGCGCATCCAGATGGAGTTCAGCCAGGAAGCGTTGCTTCCCGACAAGTATCCCTCGGTTTCCGCTCTGCGCCGTGTGGAGGAGGACTTCGGGGGCCTCCAATACGCCAAGCTCCTCCTGACCGGCTCCGATCTTTTCTCTCCCCGGGCGGCGCTGGCCCTTTACCTTTACCATCAGGCGCTGGAGGGGGACGGCTCTTCCTCGGAATGGGACGACTTCGTGCTTCGGGTGGAGAGCTACCTCTCCTTCCTCCTCCGGAACCCTCAGGCCCGTGCCTTGATGTCGCTCTATTCATCCCTGCAGGAGCCGGGCTCCGGGCGGGACCCTATTGCCGCGGTGAGGGATTTCCTGGCCTCCGACGAAGCCCGGTCCATAGGGCAGCAGCCGGAGGCCGCGCCTTTCCTGCGGGGGTTGGAGGCGGCCGTCGAAAGGGGCGAGAGCGGCCTGGGAACCGCGGAGTACCTGGTGGAGGCCGCGGTCTCCGAGACCCTGCGCCGCTACCTGGAGGAGGCCGGGAGCATGGTCGTGGGCAGGTCGGTCACCGTGGAGGGGGATGCGGCGGTGGTCAACATCCAGGTGCGGCCGGACCTCCCTCAGCAGGAGATGATGCGTCGCGCGGGGGAGCTCGAGGAATACACCGTCGATTTCTTCCGCTCCCGGGGGATTGAGGCGGAGGTCAGCGGTGAGACCTACATGATGAGGGCTCTGCAGCGCCTCTCCCTCCGCGACAGCGCCGTCCTGGGGGTCATAGCCCTGCTCTTCATCGCCGTGGTGCTCTTCCTCACCTTCCGCAGGGTGTTGGACATCTTCCTCACCCTGGCCGTGGTCTTCGTGTCCATCCTGTGGATATTCGGCATCATGGGTTTCGCCGGGATACGCTACACGGTCATGGGCATGGCCCTCATACCCCTCATGCTGGGCATCGACATAGCTTATTCCATCCATGTCCTCACCCGTTACTACGAGGAGAGGGACAGGAAAAAGGATGCGGAGGACGCGGCGGTGAGCTCCGCGGCCACCGTGGGCGTGGCGGTGTTCCTGGCCGCGGCCACCACCGTTTTCGGTTTCCTCTCCTTTTCCATCTCCGATCTCCCGCCCATCCGGCAGTTCGGCTTCCTGTGCCTGGGAGGCGTCTTCTTCGGCTTCATCCTCTCCGTCACCATGCTCCCGGCCGCCCTGGTCATACGGGACCGTAGGAAGGGGGTCAGGGAGAGCAGGCGGGTGGAGGAACACCGCCTGCTGGACTGGCTGGACCGGGGGTTGGCCCGGCTCTCCCTGCTCGCGGAGAGACACCGCCTGGCGGTGTGGGTGGGTTGCCTGGCCCTGGTGGTCGCCTGCGGTCTTTCCGTCCTGGGGATAGACACCTCGGCCGACTTCCGGACCTTCGTCCCCCAGGACCTGCCCACCTACCGCTCCTTCACCCGCATCGAGGAATATTTCGGGGGCCAGGACACCACGGTGGCCCTGCTGGAGGGGGAGGACCTCCTCTCCCCCTCCTCCCTGCGGAAGATGGACCGTTTCGTGAAGGCGGTCCTGGACCATCCGCGCAACCTCACTCCCGAGGGGGAGCGCAGGTATTTCCGCCCCGAGAAGACCAGTAGCCTCTGCGGCGTCTTCCAGGCCCTGAAGTCCCTGTCCTCCCCGGCAGGCGACCCCGCCGGAGTGGGGAACGACGCGGCGGTGATGGGAACCGATGACTGGATGCCCGCCACCAGGGAGGAGGCGGAGGCGCTCCTCCGGAGGGCGGAGGAGGTCTTCGGGCTCCAGTCCTCCTCCCTGATCACCCTCGACGGGAGGTCCTCCCTGGTGGCCTTCGAGGTCCCCTTCGTGAGCGAGGAGGGGGAGAAGGAGATGGCCGCCATCCTCAGGGAAGCAGCCTCCTCCGCGGGCGGCGGGGGCGACCTGGAGATAAGGCTCACGGGCATGCCCCTGATCATCTCCGACGCCATGGACAAACTCTTCACCACCCAGCTGCAGTCCGGGGGCCTGGCCCTGCTGCTCTGTGCCCTTCTCGTGATGGTGGTCTTCCGGTCCGTGGCCTACGGGCTCTCGGCCACCTCGGTGGTCTTTTTGGCCATCCTCCTCGAGGTGGGCCTGCTGCGCCTCATCGGCTGGCCCCTGGACATCATGACCGTTATGATCGCCTCCCTGGTCATCGGGGCGGGGATAGATTTCGGCATCCACGTGACCCACCGCTTTCGGGAGGAGCTCTACGAGGGCGGTCTGGGCGCCGAGGAGGCCATCAACGCCACGGTGCGCAACGTGGGCAACGCCCTGATCTCGGCGGCGGTGACCACCTCGGGTGCCTTCCTCATCCTGGCCGTATCCAGCTTCTCGCCCCTCCGTCGTTTCGGCGTGATCACCGCCCTGGCCCTTCTGAGCGCCTGCTTCGCCGCCCTGGTCCTCGCCCCCACCTTCCTGGCCACCGTGGCCCTGCGTTTCGACAGGCGGAGGGGGGCGCGGGGAGGAGGCGGTTCGCCGGCGGAGTGAGGATGCTTCGCCGCCCGGCCCACCTCCCGGCCGGCGGGGTCCGAGTGGGATTCACGAGCGGATTTTCTCCTCCCGTTAAAGAACCTTCACGAGAGGGGTTGCAGCGGACAGGGGGTTGTCAGGGCCGTATATTCCAGATATTACCACCTGATGAGGGCGTCGCGGAGGTTGCAGGGGACAGGGGGGCTTTAAGGCCCCGTCCTCGTCCGCCTGATACCCCGGGGCTTTCTGCGGGGGATGCCCCGGAGAACCCGGAGCGGGGGCGGGCACGTTCGGGGGGTCGGCGTGACGCGGAGGACGGACGCCTTCCCTCCCCCTTCCTTGTGGGCACCGCGGGCACGGCGTTACGGGCCGCACCCCCTGTCTCCGGCCTGATTTATAATAGCCTTACGCGACGGTCTGGATCATTAGGGGGGTCGAATGCCGGGTCTCAAGATAATCCACACCGCGGATGTCCACCTGGGGGCGCCGTTTCTCTTTCTGGGGAGGAAGGGAAAGGAGCACCGGGAGCAGCTGAAGGCCACCTTCTCCCGGGTGGTGGACCTCGCGCTGGCCTCCCAGGCCGACCTGGTCGTCGTGGCGGGTGACCTCTTCGACCGGCCCGTCCCGGGGGCGGAACTGGTGGGGGAGGCGGCCTACCAGTTGAACCGCCTCGGCGGGGAGGGGGTGTGGACGGTCATCGTCCCCGGCACCCACGAC
>FWWL01003846.1_pt1 | contig 26442 bp, 19 predicted proteins | sample 2228331 | NCBI WGS metagenome assembly FWWL01 (sample SAMEA103939775, study PRJEB20133) | metagenome
CTAAACACAAAAAAGAAAAAACTATTTGAAAATGTGGATATTGCAACGAATCACTTGACCCACCAGATGTGTAGAAATCAGAAATTTCTATTTTAGAATTTTTAGACTCCGCTAAAGTGAGCAATCCCCATCCACCCACCCTTATTGTTTTCTTAGAGGGACTTCGTCCCTCTATAACTCCCTTTTAAAAGGAAAAATTTTTGTTAAATAGAAATTCCTGGTCCAGAAATATTACAAATTGAAATCACACTATGAATTTATTAAACTACTATTTATAAAGACAAATCCTTATAAGAGAAGTAGATTTTATGGAAGTTGAGATAGCTAAAGAGGTAGGTTTTTGTTTTGGTGTAAGAAAAGCTGTTGATAACCTAGACAACATATTAGAAAAAAATCAAGATAAATATATATATGTAACGGGACCTTTGATTCACAACAGTGAATTCCTAAAAAAATACGAAAATAAAAACGTAGATTTCTCAAATAACTTGGATAGAGTTTCTGAAAATAGTGTTATTTTGATAAGGGCACACGGTATTTCAGATGAGGAGAGAAAAAAAATCATGGAAAAAGCTTCTGAAACGAATTCAAAAGTAATAGACTCAAGCTGTCCTTACGTTCTAAGAGTCCACTACTTCACAAAAAAAATGGTAAACGAAGGCTATCATATAGTCATAATCGGTGACAAAGACCACCCAGAAACTAGAGGATATTACTTAAATGTCAAAGATCACTGTACAGTCATAAAATCTTCAGAAGAGATAAGCATGATACCTAAAGTCAAAAAAATAGCGGTATTCGCTCAAACTACCATGAACAACCAAAAGTTCAAAGAAATAGCAAAAGATTTATTAACCGAATTTGACGAAGTAAGAGTTTTTATGACTATCTGTCCACCTGTGCTAAACAGGCAAAAGTCAGTGGTAGAATTAGCAAAAAATGTAGATCTCATGGTAGTTTTGGGGGGCTATAACAGTTCTAACACAAAAAAACTAAAGGAAATATGCGAAAAATACACTCAAGCAGTCCATATACAGCGGATACATGAATTAGACCTCAAAATATTAGAAGGTAAAAAGAAAGTAGGTATAGCAGCAGGCACATCTACACCAGACTGGATAATAGATGAAGCATATCAGTTCTTGAAAAACTACAGCCCTCAGACTGTAAGTGCGTAGAATGTGTTGCTAAGCAAAAATAACAACTCTTTCCAAAAAAAATCGGATAAAACTGATGACATTCTGAGGGAAAATTATAAAAAGAAAAAATTATAAAAAAGGGAGCTTTCGCTCCCTTTTAGAGTTACTACTGCTGCCACCATTGCCAACCAGGTGCAGTGAAATTCTCTATCACGTTTGTCGATGATTCTGCTTGAAAAACGGTTAAATCTAACTGATGATTAGGATTCTCTTCCCAACCCCATATATTATCTACATTAAATCTCCTCAGCTTGAACTCAATGAGGCTTAGAGGCCATTGAATGTTGCTAAAATGAACCTCTCCATAGACAATACCAGAATTTGTCGTAATATTTATTACAGCATCAGCTAGCAGAGTAGGATCATTCCAACTATTAAAACTACCACTTAGTCCGTAGTTAGTCTGATGGAGTTTATCCACTGGATCAGTACCTTCTTGAGCTAGTGCAACGTTTGTATAAATCAATGTAACGTAAGCGATTGGTAATTTTATCCACCCTGCTGGTGACTCAATAGTGAAATTATTGGTATTAGTAACAGTGCTATTATTCGATAAATCACTTAGAGAAACACTACCAATCATATTGTTACCCGTGTGCCATTGCCAGTTACTATTATAAAAGTGCCTAAGTTTGAACTCAAATGTATACCCGTTTGTAAGATATACAGGTCCAAAGAAAACTTCTCCATAAATATATCCATCAGTATTAGTTTCAACTATAGTAACATTAGATACAAGAAGAGAAACACCACCCCAAGAAAGAGGATAAGCACCACCACCAGAAACACCCCAGTTAGTTATGTTAGTTATCTCATCAAAAGATGCAAGGTTCGTATAACCAAGCAATACATTGGTCACTAAAACATAAACAGTTGCTGTTCCTGTGACAGGAGCAGTATATGCCACAGCGTTCCAACCTAATATCCAAGCCTGGTTAGATGTTACTTCGTTAGTTAATGTTTGATTTGTAAGCCATACTTCTTGTTCCTTTCCAGCTTCAACTAATATTTTTCTATTTCCATAATCACCAGTTCCAGGTGCATTTTCTACTGTTGTCCAGTTACTTGGTCCATAACCAGGTGTACCATTTATGAACTTAAACTCAAGGTTCAGGTCAGCTGTAAGCTCAGTAGACTCGAGTGTTATAGTATAAATGTTATTAGTATATTTAGTGAGCTTAGCGTTCTTTACCTTACCCCAATCACTATCCCAATTACCTAATCCAACACCACCAGCCTTAAACTTAGACAAACCACCAATGATATAAATATCGTTGTTTGTATTAGCTATTGGTTCAAATAAATTAGTGGCATTCGGAGAAAGCTCTACGTAAATTCTGAGTATAGTCGGTGGGGCTTGTTCCTCATCTTCGGTAGTAGTGCCAGGCTCAGGCTCTGGTGTACAAGCAAACAACCCTACACCTACGGTTACAACCGCTACCAAAAGTAGCGTTAAAAATTTTAGTGTTAAACTTTGCATAGACGTACCTCCTTCCTAAGGATTATTATATACAAAACTTTAAAAATTTCAAGTTTTTCGCATATTTCTCACATAAAAACATATTCATCAATTTTTCCAATAAACCGATTTTTAATCTCATAAACCTAAGGCAATGTTATAGTAGGAACTTCATTAGAACTTATCACAGTATATTTTATATTTCCAGGGAATGGTGAACCTAGATTAGTCTTCCTAGATAGTATTGCAATTTGATCATTGGTTGTAAGTAAATCCGACACTCTTGCTTCTTCATTTTCCAAACCTAGTTCATTTACACCAAATATCCATGGATTCGGATTATTAGGTGTAGTAAAATATTCTATCTTTCTAAGATGTCCATTAAAACCTGGAGTAGCCTCTGGTTGTGCTGGACCATAATCCTCCCATCCATATGTGAATAAAACTAACTTCCAACTACCAGAACTAGCTAAATCACCAACTCTAGGAACCTTAAAAGCCACAACAGTAGAGAACCAACTTGAATTGCCTGTTTGTAAATATTTTTTGTAGTCTCTTGGAACAAATATAACATTATCCTGAACAGTCAGATTCGTTATATTTTGACTTCCATTTCCACCTTGAAGATCATTAAATACTTGTGGAACGTCCCAAACAGCTCCGAGATTTACCGGCTTACCACCTACAACACCAATTCCATACTTAACATCCATACCTTGTAATATCAATCTAGAATCAAGAGTATCACCTAACTTCTTCTCTAAGGCATTCTCATCACTCGGTGAATTCACAACCAGACTTACAATAGAAGAAGGAGCTTGCGGTTTTGCTAAGAACACCATAATAAGTGAAAGTTTCCACTGAGCCTCCGTTTCAAACAAACCATCTTTGTTCTGTAAAGCTACGTAGAAGTAAATATAATTATTGTCAGCAGATACTATAACATGATGAATATCAAGTATACCTTCACGGTATTCAAAACCAGGATATAATTTACCTCTCCCTTTCTCATCTCCATCAGGATCTAATAGATCAAGTATTATCTGACCTTGTATGTTAATTATGTTTGTATCAATTACCTGATAGTTGGTATAACCAGTATTATTTTTTTCTTCACCAGTTCTAAGAAAGTTTCCCCATTTTTTATCTTCGTCTACTTTCGTAAGAAGCATGTTACATCCCATCAACAAATAGCTTAAAGTGATAAAAATTATAAAATTATAAACTTTTCTCAGCATAAAATTCCCTCCTTTGAAATAATATAATAAAAATCTTTAAAACCCAAAATTAATCTCAACAAGCCCAACAACATTGTATTTATACCCATAATACTCCAAAGGCACTCTGAAATCTTTCTTTCCAGAAACACCACCATACGGCACTTCTCTTGGGTTATCTGCAATAAATCCATCTAGATATATCCTAATATTACCCGCTGGATTATCAAAGAGTAAATCAACAAATGTATGATACCCTCTAACTGGATAATCTCTCATTTCTGCAGGATCAGAAAGCACAGGGTACAAATCATGAATGTTGTCATTTCTGTAAGCAACTCCTATTCCACCTTTGAATAGTTTGGTAAACTGGTAATAGAAACTCAACTTAGGTAGATGACTAGTGTAGATGAACCCGAATTTATACTCACTGGTACCTCCCCCCATACCACTTCTGACAAGATGTTCTGGGGCAAATGGCCACCAGTTTTTAGTCTGATTGAATAAGTAAGATAATTTTATCTCAATACCATTCCCTATGTCCAACAAATACTTAACATACCCATAACCTCTTATACCGTAAGGAATGGTATCTATCCTGAACCTATTAGTTTGAGGATTACCATTTTGATCCTGATAAATAATTCTTATAAGCTGATTATTAGTATACCCCAAAGGCAATATGTTGTAGTTAGAATGTGTGAAGCCCCAATATGAGAACTCACCGTGCAAAGATAAAACACCTATACTCCACTGAGCTATACCAGTGCCACCAACCCATCCACCACTAGATACACTCTCCCAAGAAGGGTTACCACCTTCAGCTATACCATACTTCTGGAACGGGGCTGCATCTTGTGGATAAGGATGAGGGGATTGGTTACCATACATCTCTAATACATCGTGATTTTTGGCATTAGCATAATCACCTCTCGCAGCCATTAACGAATAGTAATTAGAAATAAAGAATCCCTGTAAAATCACATTTACTCCAAGATCGAGAATATTGTTTATCTTTAAAGTAGCTACACCAAACAATCCCCCAATATCATTAGTTCCATCTGGTATACCCGCACCACCCAACGATATCTTCTGGCCAGTAGACTGATCATACCCTTTGGTAAACGTCGAATATCCTCCTTTTACACTAATATCAAACTGGGCTATCGACGGCAAAGGTAAATTATACCTCACCTCACCGTCAAACGCAGAGTTAGCAAACCTGACAACGGAATCTACGGCAATCGGGTTATCAGGGTTCTGAGAACCTGTTTCGTAATCAGTATAAGTATAACCAGAACCAAAAACTCTAAGCCCGGCTATAGGTGAAACGGAAAACTTTCCACCTAACACATGATCTCTAAGCGTATAGCTTCCAAGACTCCAACCTAACCCAAGCCACGGAAACGGATAGAACAGAGCCAACTGATACGACAAAGACAAAAACTCATGCGACCCATCCACAAACAATCCTTTAAACTTGTCCCTATCAGGATACGAAGCAGCACCAACTGTCCATGCGTCTATAGACACATCATAGTTACCTATAGATATAGAGTCTACAGTAGGTATAGGATTGATAAGTTGCAATCTAAATGCTTGGAAATCAATAGGTATATACTGAGGTCCTCTGTTATCTCTGTTGAAGTTACCATTCCAGACATCCCACCTAGAATCCGGACCCCACCACGTTTCAAGTCTGGCATAAAAATTCAAAATATCCGTAAACATCTTTCCGTAAAATTCAAGCGTAAATCTTGAATATATACCGTTATCGTAATGTGCTTCTGGCACAAATGTTGTATTAAGACCACCACCACCGAAAGAATTAACTTGTCTAGGAGCAGGCGGATTATTGTCTAACAAATTAGGATAATACTGTATGTTTACACCACCCGAGAAGTAAAAGTTATCAGAAACGAATTTATCTTTAGGAGCTGGAGGCTTTAATCTCTCAGAAATAAGCTTAGCGAATTTAACATATCCGATCGCAGGTTTCCATTGTTCTGTCATATCAACGAAAACCATAGGCACAACAGCATAGACATTTCTCTGTAAATCTGGATAAGATTCCCAGACGTTTAGAATCTCAAACTGATCGATAGCTTCCTGCAATGTTCCTTTTGCTGGCCATACGACTATATCTGTGAACTCTGGGTCACCAGCATAATCGTTACCGCCCCCCCATCTGTGTAATCCTCTATACTCGTTTACATTTCTTGTCAGCACATCTTCTGGGTCAGGAAATCCTTCGTTAGATTGCATGAATATCTGGTATCCCCACTGAGTAATATCTTTTCCTATAGCATCTAGGTCTTTCTTGGAAACAACAGCTATAAGCGTTCTACCCACACCTTTTATAACCTTAGGTATAACAACATCCTGAGCCATATCTTTAGCTTTCGATGAAACCTCTATTTCAACTCTCGACCTTGGTTGCGGTGAGATCATTATAGCTTTCTCCCAACCTTGATCCGGTGGGAAGTAAATGTTGAGACCTGGAACTGACTTTAGATAACCAGAACCTGGCAACCTATCCTGGTCGATGTAAATCTGAACAAACTGGATATCAAAATCAGCAGCCATACCCCAGTCTTGTTTCAAATCAGCATTCACAGTTATCTTAAAAATGATGTTGTTATCATCCATACCATCTATTTCAACTTTAACTATGTCAAATCCACCCGGAACATAAACCGGATGAGTTGGATATGTATAATAACCTGGTCCCTTATCATCACCTATCGGATCCAATAAGATAATTCTAGCTTTGTCTGGCTTATCACCCTTTTCAACAACATTATTTACTAAAGAAGTGCTTTCAGGGTTAACTACAACACCAGCTAACGAAGGCTTCGGCCTTTGAAAAGCAGGAACACCAGCCTCTTCCTCCTCTTGAGTTTGCTGATTTGCTTCTTCAGCAAACACAAATCCAAAAGAAGAAATCAAAATTGCTACTAAAAAAATAAATATAAATTTCCTCATAACACCCTCCTATAACTAAACCTGATTGTAAAACAACAAAAAACTAATTTCAACAGTTTTTTAACAATTTCCAGAAATTTCTATTTTTGAATTTTTAGACTCCGCTAAAGTGAGCAATCCCCACCCACCCGCCCTTAAGTTGCTTATAGGGGGCTTCCGCCCCCTAGTAATACCCCCGTTTTTTGAAGAAAGCGCCTTAGGCGCCCCTCTAAGGGTACTCCCTTTTTAAAATTAGGATAATATTCTTACCAGCCCTAAAAGATTTCATAGGGGGCTTTCGCCCCCTAGAATACCCCCGTTATTTAAGAAAGTGTCTTAGAGACAAGTGCCTTAGGCACCCTTAGGCGCCCCCTAAGTGTACCCCAAAAGAAAGTAACTTTTTAGCTCTAAGAAATTTTGGGCTTATATTTTAGAAAACAAATATTTTTTCTTTGGATTCTACTTATGTAATCTTCCTATTCCTTCCACCCTTAAGTTAATTTTAGAGGTTCCACCTCCTAAGATTATCCCCACTATTTGTTTATTTTCTAGTAGAGAAATACTTTTTTTATTAGGAGACTTCACACCCTAGAAGTACCTTATATCCGAAATAGGATAATCTATGTACTAGGATTGGGATAAAATAAGCGTTATTAGAACAACAGGTAATTCTTTACATCTTCTACTATTTGGTTGTGTATAGATTTATACTCATTCTCCTTTTTGATATCTGGCCCGAATTTACTGAAGAAGTAAACTTTAACCTTAGGTTCTGTTCCTGATGGTCTTATTATAAACTTTTTATCTTTTTCCATTTCCACAATTACTACATTCGAGTTTGGTAAATCGGTTTCATAATCTGTTCTCTGTCCAGTTCTGAAATCGTCAACAATTCTAGACTTAATATCAATTCTTCTTAAAGGTTTAAACCCAGCAAAGTTAGGTAAATTCCCGTTTCTCGCTTTGTTGACTATTTCTTCTATTTTCCTCATTCCTTCTATTCCTTCAAAATCCAGAGAGATCTGTGTTTCTATGTGATAACCATACTTCTGGTATATTTCATCCAAGTAGCTATCTAGAGTTCTTCCTTGTCTGTAAAGATCCTCCACCATTAAAGAGAATAAAGCAGTTGATATTATAGAATCCTTATCTCTTACATCATCACCGTAGAGAAAACCAATACTTTCTTCACAACCAAATATAAATCTTTTTTTACCTTCAAATTGTTTTATCTTTTCTGCTATATATTTAAACCCTGTAAGCGTCAAAAATACTTCGACACCGTAATTTTGAGCTATTTTTGATATCAAATCTGTGGTAACTATGGTTGTTACTACAAATCCATTTTCAGGAAGCTGACCAGCAGAAAGTAGTTTTGAAAGTATCCAGTTTAACATCATAGATGCCATTTGGTTACCGTTAAACAGTTTTACTTCACCTTGGGAATTTATTATTCCTGCTCTAACCCTATCAGCATCGGGATCAGTAGCAAAAAATACCTGAGATTTAGTTTCTTTTGCTAACTTAACTACTCTATCCAATGCATTATCATTTTCAGGGTTTGGCGATAGAACTGCGCTAAATGTCCCATCTGTGTTTCTTTCTTCTTCAACAATATGAATATTTTCAAAACCTATATACTTTAACGCATCTGGGATTATATTCTGGCCTGTCCCGTGTAGCGGGGTATAACATATAGATACATTTTCTCTTGGATCATGAAGGTTATGAATTTGGCTAAGATTGATCTTCATCACCTTCAAGTAAGCATCTTTCACTTCATCTAAAACAAAAGAGAACAAACTACTTTTCTTTAGTTCATCTTCTGATACTTGTCTTACTTCAGAAATGTGAGAGATTTTATAAAACTCCTGTATTATACCTTTATCGTGCGGTGAGACAACTTGACCACCATCAGACCAATACACCTTATAACCGTTGTATTCTGGAGGGTTATGTGAAGCTGTTATAACTATACCACCTGTTGCTCTTAAGTATCTTATCGCAAAAGACAAAAATGGTGTTGGCATAGGTATCTTTATAACATAGGTTTTTATGCCATTTGCAACTAATACCTTTGCAGCTTCTATCGCAAATTCGTAAGAATTTCTTCTCGTATCATATCCTATCACACAAGATTTTTCCTGATCCTGGTAGACTTTCGATAGATAATTCACATATCCTTGAGTTGCTATCTGGACGGTGTATTTGTTAATCCTATTGGTGCCAATACCCATTTTCCCTCTCATTCCACCAGTGCCAAATTCAAGCTTCTTATAAAAACGCTCCTCAAGTTCCTCAATTTTATTGGCAGATATAAGTCCTTCTATTTCTTTCTTGACATCTTCTCCAAACTCTAGCCATGTTTTGATATTTTGCTTGGCCTCATGCGAAAGGCTCAAAATATCTATATTCACCTCTCCACCTCCACGATTTAGTTGAAAATTATCAACAAAACACAGGATCGAAATCAATTACATAGATAAAAGATTCTAAAATCATCTTAATTAGATTTATACTGTTTCTTAGCGAAAGTATTCTCGTAGTCAAACTTTTTCCGTATCATTTCATAAGTGATATTAACCTCTTTTATGAAATACATAAGGATTTTTCTCCAATTCTTTTCTTTGCCGGATTCAATATCATCAAGAACCTTTTCCATGAAAGAAGTAAACTTCAAATCTATTACCTTGTTATAGGGGCTATTTTTAAGGAAATTGTAAACTTCGAAACCTAAATCGGTAGGCAAAAGGGATTTATTTTTTTTCTCCACATACTTTCGATTTAACAGCGTTGAGATTATAGTAGCATACGTAGAAGGTCTTCCTATTCCTTCATCTTCGAGCTTTTTTATAAGAGTTGCTTCGGTGTACCTCGGAGGTGGTTGGGTCTTCTTTTCCTCTATTATTATCTCCTTCACATTTAGCTTTTCTCCCTCGGATAGATAAGGTATAAAGATATCATCTGGCACACTATGAGGATACATCTTCAAGAAGTGCTTTTCTTTTATGGATTTACTAACCTCGCTAAAAGTGTATTTTCCATCGCTTGCTTCGACTTTTAGCACCGATAACATAGCACTCTTCATCTGAGAAGCAACAAATCTTCGCCATATGATTTCATAAAGTTTCCAGTGTTCCACAGATATTTTACCTTTGAGTAGTTCAGGCGTCCTAAAAGTATTCGTCGGTCTTATACACTCGTGAGCATCCTGAGATTGAGATTTATTTGCGTAATACCTAGGATGATCAGGTAAATCATTAGGATAATATCTGCTTATGAAATCCCTAACTTGATTCATAGCGTAATCAGAAATTCTTACCGAATCTGTTCTCATATAGGTTATGAGACCGATAAATTCATTGTCTACCTGCATTCCTTCATATAGTTCTTGAGCTAATTTCATAGTCTTGGAAGGAGAAAACCCTAGTTTCGCTGAAGCATCTTGCTGTAAAGTGCTTGTCTTAAATGGAGGTAATGGATCAATATACTCTTCTTTTGAAGTAACATTAACTACAAAAATGTTATCTTTGTTAATATTTTCTTCTATTTCTAACTTTTTATTGAGATCGATCCTATTTTGAGGACCAAAGAATATCTTCCTGCCATTTAAATCTTCGCTTATAAGCTTTAGTTTAAATTCCTTGCCATCTTTATGGCAAAGTATGTAAAAATCGAAATAACTCTGCGGCTTAAAATTTCTTATTTCCTCTTCCCTATCACAAATTATCCTAAGAGCAGGCGATTGAACCCTACCAACCGAAATAGTTTCCTTCCTCTTTATATACCTTTTTGCCTCAGGAGATAGTATATAACCTATTATTCGGTCCAAAAGCCTCCTAACTTTCTGAGCATTCACAAGATTTAAGTCTATATCCCTAGGCTTAGACAAAGCTTTTAATATGCCTTCTTTAGTAACTTCATCAAATTCAATTCTTTTTATCACACTAGCATGATTTTTTATGTAATCTTTTACATGAAAAGAAATTATTTCACCCTCTCTGTCTTTATCAGAGGCCAAAATAACTTCCTCGGAAGATTTCGAGATCTCTTTTATAGTATCTGCTATTTTCTTTTTACCTTGTAGAAACCTATATTCCGGCTCAAAAGTATCCTTATCAAACCCCATTCTGTCTTGAGGTAAATCTTTTATATGTCCCATAGTCGCTAAAACCTTATATTCCCCTCCAAGATAACTCTGAATAGTCTTCGCTTTAGCAGGAGATTCTACTATAAATAACTTCATAACCAATATTATATTAAATATACCATAAACCAATATAAAACAAAATTCATGTTTTGGTTACTCAAGAAACAATTCCGTAATTTCTTGACATACAAGATGATAATTCTTATACTTATAGTAGGATTTGGAGGTTATATGGTTACTAAAAAGCTAGTTGAAGGTGTTTATGATGTTGTAAAAATTGTTGATGAAGCCAAAGAAGTCAAGTCTTTCTATTTACGTATTCCTGAATTTGAATACGAACCTGGTCATTTCGTCATGGTTGCTTTTCCAGAAGAATCACAGGATAAAAAGAAAAGAAGAGCATATTCCATATCTTCTTCTCCTATTGAAACAGAAAAAGACGGCTTGATTTCCATTACTATAAAACATGTTGAAAATGGTTTTTTCACGAGTAGACTTTTTAATGACAGTTTTGCCACCGGATCCAAACTTTTTGTAGCGGGGCCTTTTGGCCACTCTGTTTTTGCTAAAGTAAAAAACCCTTTAAGTGTTGTACTCTTTGCAGCTGGAAGTGGTATAGCTCCTATCAGAGCGGTTATGAAATACATTTACGATAAAGAGATGGACACGAAAGTTACCCTATTTTATAGTTTTAGAACTCCTGAAGATTACATATTCAAGAAAGACATAGAAGAAATGCTTAAGAAAGACAATTTTAGAGGTTTTATCACCATTACAAGGCCTACCCAGAACAGTAATTGGCACGGGATTAAGGGAAGAATAGATAAAAATCTAGTCCTAGACAATATCACAGGTAAAGAAGATATTTTTTATCTTTGTGGTAACACCTCATTTGTAAAAGAAATGGAAGGAATTCTAATAAACGATCTAGGTGTCCAAAAAGCTTCTATAATATCCGAAGCTTGGGGATAAATATTTCTACCATATTAAAGAAAACACATACCAAAAAAGGTTGAACCTCTTCAAACACCTCCTTTAACCTTTTGGGGAGCCTTGGGCTCCCTTTTTCATCTAGAAGATGTATAGATTAAACTGTCTCATCACGAAGCCGAGAAATCGCAGTAAAAAACTCCCTTTTTCATCTAGAAGATGTATAGATTAAACTATTGAGTCTTCAGGAATTTCTACTTAAGAGTTTTTATTAGCATCTTATTTAGGGCAACTCCCACCCAACCCACCCCTTAGTTACTTATAGGGGGCTTCGCCCCCCAAAATACCCCCGTTTTTTTAGAAAAGTGCCATAGGCACAGTGCTTTAAGCACTTAGGCACGAGGCTAAGCCTCTTTTCTTAGAGGGACTTCGCCCCTACACAACTCCCTTTTAGTAGAAAAAATTTTTGTTAAATAGAAATTCCTGATGGTAAAAGCTAAGTGTTTATGAAAAAACTATTTAAGAAAATATCTATAAGATTATTTGAAATATACGTTTTTGCTTATATAGAATTTTGAAAGCTTTTGGGAATATGAGAGGTTTAGTATGAAAAAGAAAGAGTTTAACTGGAAAAAGTTTCTCTCAGCAGGTGTGATAATATTTATAGCTTTCATATTTTCTCTTTCTATTTTTGTCTCTTACATAAACACAGGACCTAATGTTGAGGAACTTGGAGAAATAGCTACTGTGAATGGCAAACCCGTTAAATTCCATGCTAATTCGCCTGTTGTTAGAGAATACTATGCACTTTCAGAAAAGTACAAAAATAGACCTAAAGAAGTCCTGTTAGATAGAGCTTTACAAAATGTTATTTCAGGTATACTTATAGAGGATTTTTCGATTAGAAACGGTATCATGATTTCTGATGATTTGATAGATAAAATCACAGCGGATACCATCTCACTATCTATTGCCAATCCAGATGTTTTGTCTTCAGCTGAAATAAAAAGAATAAAAAATGATGTATATTCCAGAGTGCTAAATTTGTATCTTCCCCAGAAAATATATTCCCTAATAGACGCTTCTGCCAAAAAGACTCAATCAAAATTCGACTTTTACAAAGACTTGTATGACTTTACAGTGTCTATTACCGCTATCCAAATCGATGAGATTGATTTCATCATATCTAGAGAAGTAAAAAACAACCTTTCTTCTATCGAAGATTACTATCTCAAAAACTACAAGACATTAGCTTCTAAATTTTCTGTTAAGAAATACTATTTTAACAACCTTTCTGAAGCCTATAAGTTTCTAACTAATAGAGACGTTACACCTTCCGAGATTTCAAATTTAGTCTTGGATAAAGACAAGAACATGAATATCATTTCTAGATTACCTGATGATATAAAAACTCTTTCCAAACCCTTTTACGAGAACAAGAAATATACAGTTTACGAAGTTACTCAAGTCGATAGTTTTGTATCACTACCTAAGAACATTAAAGATTATATTGCTTTAAAATATGTAGTCGATAACCTGGAATCCTTGAAGGGAAAGTACAAACCAGAAATAGAAAAGCTCGTAGAGGATATAAAACAGAGTTTACCTAAAAATGATAGTTATAAACTCAAAAACTTACCCGGCATAAAAGTAGTCAAAACTGATTACTTTAGTCCAATTTCTGATTTCATAACATCAAAAGGTGAAGCTATAGATTTTAAGAATACAATCTACATGCCAGAGATATACATAAAATTCTTCTCTTCTGAAAAAGGTAAAATAGACACTGTAAGGTTAGATTCATCCACCTTACTGATCTATAAAATAGATGATAAAAGTTTCACTAAGTCCAGGGTTTCAGAAGTTTTCTCGAAAGTTGAATCAATATACAAAGGTCTAGAAAGTGAGATAATATATTACGATTTTTACAATACTTTAAGAAACAATGCTGATGTTAAGATAAAAGATCTCAAGAAATTTGCTGAGTTCCTATAAAAACTTCATTCTAATCCTTCCATAGATTGCCATTTGAATTTTATTATTATCTCTTTCATGGAGAATGATATTATCTTTCTATTCTTAAATTTTTTCGTCTCTATTGTGACGGAAGATAAGTGCTGAGTGCCAGGCGGTATAAAAATATTTATCTTCTCTGTTGTTGTGATATACCCTCTCCCGTCACAAAGATAACAGTTCCTATTGTTTCCGTAGCATACATTACACACAGACCTTGCAGGTATACTAATCTGTGCTATCGCTCCATTTTTTATCTCCTTATCTGTAAGAGTTATAACTATATCTTCACCTATTTCTTCCAAATAATCTTGCCTAGAAAATTTTCTTGGTTTTAGCTTAAATCCGGCTTTAGATATGTTCAGTAACGACATTCTATATTCTATTCTCTTCGGTTCTATTAAACCAATATCTTCTTCCTTCTGATGTTGTATCACCCCATTCGAGAGATTTTCAAGATATATCCTATCATATTCTTTTCTTTTCTCAGGGCTTATAAGTATCTTATAAGCTTCCAATATTATCTTGAAATCCATATCATCCGAATTTTTACTTACATCAGGATGGTAAACTTTGGCTAATTCTCTAAACCTAGATTTTACTTCTTCGCTTGTAGCTCCAAATTCTAATCCGAGTATTTTATAGTAATCCTTGAACTCCTTTTTTTTCATACAACTTTCTGTAAATATTCACGCATTCAGAGTCACCACTTCAAACTTTACTCTTTTGTCCTGTATAGCCTCCATTATAAGAGATTCCGTTTTGCTTAATTTAGAGTTACCCGTCTTTACCTCAACAAAAATTATTTCAATCGGGTTCTCGGAATTTCCATCCTTCGAGGAAGTATAACCGTTGAAAACTATATAATCTATAGGATCTCCTATAAATCTGGCATCCGAAAGGTTATACTTTGATGAGAAATGTGGTAGCAAAGGATACATTTGCTCGGTTATCTTGCCCTTTATAACAGCTCTTGAAAAGTAAACGGCATTTTTCCTTTCTTTTTTTATCACATCCTTTATCTCCTGATTAAACTTTATCCTCGCAATCAGATAACCTACAACTACACCAAATATAGTGGAAAATATGCTATATATTATTAGAATAACATATACTTCCATAACACTACTAAGAATAATCTACTATCCTATTTCAGTATTTCAAGAATTTATTGAACAAAACCAGAGAAATTGCTATTCCACCTTCGAAAGATTTAATAGGTAGCAAAGCCCCCTATAAGCCAGTCAAAAATGCTTGAGATAGGATTTACCATAAATAGGTTTATTTTATATTTTGAAGGTGCAATGGTTTATAATTCCCGGAAACATTTATTGGGGGTTTATGTATGAAGGTTTATTACGATGGAGATATAGATCTTGGGCTTATAAAGTCAAAAAAGGTTGCGGTTATTGGGTTTGGTAGTCAAGGAGCTGCTCATTCTCAGAACTTACACGATAGCGGAGTTGATGTAGTCGTAGGTTTGAGAAAAGGATCTCAAACCGAATCGGAAGTAAAAGCAGCAGGATTAAAGGTTATGGAGATATCCGAAGCTGCAAAATGGGCTGATGTTATAATGATGCTAACTCCAGATGAAACTCAACCAGAAATATACGAAAAATATATCAAAGACAACCTCTCAGAAGGCAAAATGCTGATGTTTGCCCACGGTTTTAATATTCACTATAATCAGATCATTCCGCCAGATAACATTGACGTTACAATGGTCGCACCAAAAGGACCTGGCATCTTAGTTAGAGAACAATACAAAGAAGGTAAAGGTGTGCCATGTTTAGTTGCTGTTTACCAAGACTACACTGGAAAAGCAAAAGATATAGCTCTTTCATACGCTAAGGGTATAGGTGGTGCCAGAGCAGGAGTTATAGAAACTACATTCAAAGACGAAACTGAAACAGATCTCTTCGGAGAACAAGCAGTTTTGTGTGGTGGAGTTGTTCATTTGATGGTAGCAGGATTCGAGACACTAGTCGAAGCTGGATATCCTCCAGAGATGGCTTACTTTGAATGTATTCACGAAATGAAATTAATAGTAGACCTTATCTACAAAGGTGGTATTACCCATATGAACGATTTCGTAAGTAATACTGCAGAGTACGGTGAATATGTTTCCGGACCAAGAGTTATAACTGAAGAAACCAAAAAGAATATGAAAGCTATACTTCAAGATATACAAACCGGAAAGTTCGCAAAAGATTGGATCTTGGAAAATAAAGCGGGTAGACCTCACTTTTACAAACTAAGAGAAATTTGGAGAAACCACCCAGTTGAAAAAGTAGGTAAAGAATTAAGAAATATGATGCCTTGGCTTAGATCAGAAGAAATAAAAAGAAAAAAGAAATAACAAACCACAGGGTAGGAATATCCTACCCTTCTAATCAATATAAGACTTAGTCATCTTCCTCTTCTTCTCTTTCACCGAGTTCTCTATCCAATGTCAATAGTGCCCCAATATGAGATTTTACCATTTTTACTTTTGCCAAAAGATCTGAAGCATTTTTTTCCTCTTCAACTTGTTCATCAACATACCACTGTAGGAAACTACTAGTTGCCTTATCATCTATCTTTTCCGCAAGATCAACAAGTTCATGAATTTTTTGAGTTATGTATTTTTCATGTTCTAATACATTTTCAGCAGCGTATTGTATCGATTCCCAAGAATGAGGAGGTTCCTTTATTGCTAAAAGTTTCACCTCAGCATTTTGCTTAATCAGATAATCGAATATCTTCGTTGCATGTTTTAGTTCCTCTTTTGCTTGAATCCTCATCCATTTAGCAAATCCATGTAAATTTTCTCTTTCAAAATAAGCAGACATCGAAAGATAAAGATATGATGAATAAAACTCTTCATTCATCTGCTTATTTAAAGCAAATTCCATTTCCTTTGTAATCATAATAACCTCCCTTAAGAAAAGAAATTCTAACAAATCAAACACTTTCTTTCAACAACAATCGAAATCTACAAAATACCCCAAATCCTAAGCATTCAAACCTATAATGTACCTCTAGCGCAATCAGAAAACTCTCTAAGCAAATCTTAAGGTCTCTTAGAAAAGTTCTACCATTAATCTTAGGTTTAATTTAATAGAAATTATCCTAAATAGGGGAAAATAATCCCTTTCCCCTAAGAAAGATTCAAAAGTTTATCTATCATAGGCTTATTAAAACCTACTACTACCTTACCGTTTATTACCGCAACAGGTACCCCCATCTGCCCTGAAATCCTTACCATCTCCATAGCTTTGTTTTGATCCCTCGATACATCATAATCAACAAACCTAACACCCTTAGACCTTAAATAACTCTTCAACATATTACAGTAAGGACACGAAGGCGTAGAATAAACTTTCACTTCCATACCTCAACCCCCTTTTTATATATTTTATACCATATACCGTATATAGTATACAAAAATTTTCTTCTGGTGTCAAGTTCTTTTACAGGAATTTCTAATTAAGAATTTTTATTAGCATTCATCTAGGGTAATTCCCCACCCATCCCACCCCAAGAGATTTTATAGGGGGCTCCGCCCCCTAAGAATACCCCCGTTATTTAAGGAAAGTGCCTTAGGCACAGCGCCCTAGGCGCCCCCCGTTTTTTAAGGAAAGTGTCTTAGACACAAGTGCCTTAGGCACTAAGCCTCTTCTCTTAATTGCAGGGGGTTTCGTCCCCTATTTAAAGAAAGTGTATTTGACACGCGCCCTAATTGTCCTTTTAGAGGTAAAAATTTTTGTTAAATAGAAATCTCTGGCAAGGATTGCAGGAATTTCTACTTAAGAATTTTTACTAGTATCCATTTAGGGTACTTCCCCACCCACCCACCCTAAAAGATTTCATAGGGGGCTTTCGCCCCCTAAGTGTACCCCCGCTTTTTGATAGGTTAATTATAGGGGTTCCACCTCCTAAGTGTACCCCCGTTTTAGAAAAGTGCCCTAGGCACCCACCCTAATTGTTCCCTTTTAGAAGGAGAAATTCTCGTTAAATAGAAATTCCTGGGTAAGGATTGACTTTTAATTGAAAAATCCAATTTGGTATTTTATATTTTTTTACTTTAAGGAGATATTTATGGAAGAGAAGAGAAGAATAATAATATTTGATACCACTTTAAGAGATGGTGAACAATCTCCTGGTGCAAGTATGTCATCACACGACAAACTCACATTTGCGAAACAGCTAGCAATTATGGGTGTAGATATCATAGAGGCTGGATTTCCTGTATCTTCGCCGATACAATTTGAAGGTGTGTACATGATAGCAAATGAGGTTCATGGACCTACGATTGCTGCTTTAGCTAGAGCTGTCGAAAAAGACATAAAATCTGCCTACGAAGCTCTAAAACCGGCTCCTAAAAAAAGGATACACACATTTATTGCTACTTCCCCAATACATATGGAATACAAATTGAGAAAAACTCCAAATGAAGTTTTGAAAATAACACAGGAAGCTATATCTTTAGCGAAAAGTCTAGTAGATGATATCGAGTTTTCAGCAGAAGATGCCACGAGAAGCGAAATTTCTTTTCTTAAAGAGGTTTTCTTAGCTGCTATAGAAGCTGGAGCTACAACTATAAATATTCCTGACACTGTCGGTTACACTACTCCATTTGAATTTTACAACTTGGTAAAAGAGATAAAAAATACTGTGAAAGATAGGGCTATAATAAGCGTTCATTGTCATAACGATTTAGGGCTAGCGGTATCAAATTCTCTGGCTGCGTTACTTGCTGGAGCTAACCAGGTAGAAGTAAGTGTAAACGGTATAGGAGAGAGAGCTGGCAATGCTTCTCTCGAGGAAATTGTTATGAGTATTAAAGTAAGAAATGACATTTTTCCCTTCGAAGTAGGTATAAATACCAAAGAAATATACAAAACTAGTAAACTTCTAGTGTCTATAACAGGTTTACCTATAGCACATAACAAACCTATAGTCGGAAGAAATGTATTTGCACATGAATCTGGAATTCATCAGGACGGAATTTTAAAGTACAAAGCTACTTATGAGATAATGAAACCTGAAGACGTAGGAAGATTCTCATCTGATATTGTTTTGGGAAGGCATTCTGGTAGACACGCTCTGAAAGCAAAACTCAGAGAACTTGGCATACCGTTCGATGAGGACAAATTCGAGGAAATATATCAGAAATTCCTTTCGATAGCTGATAAGAAGAAAAATGTCTATGAAGAGGATCTCATAATAATGTTCGCTGATGAAAATAGCAATATCCATGAAAACTTTTACACCTTAGATAAAATACAAATAATCTCCGGAGACACATCTATACCTACTGCCACAGTTGTCATAAGAAAGGGTAAAAAGGAATACAAAGAAGCTGCGACCGGTAATGGTCCTATAGATGCCGCTTTCAAAGCCATAGACAAAATAGTTGGGTTTAAAGACGTAAAATTAGAAGATTTCAGCATAAATGCTGTAACAGCCGGTAAAGACGCTATAGGAGAAGTTAACTTATCGATCTCAAGTATGGGAATGTCTTTTTCTGGACATGGAACTGATACCGATATAATAGTAGCAAGCGTAAAAGCATATATAAACGCGTTAAATAAAGCAATGTATCACAAATATAAAAACTCTTAAAAAAACACTAGCTCATGATATAATGTAAAAATTTCTCAAAAACATTGATTTCTGTTTGTGTATATGTAAGTAATCTATCTAGAGTAACCCCCATCCAACCCACCCTGAGAGATTTTATAGGGGGTCTCACCCCCTATTTTAAGGAAAGTGCTATAGGCACAGTGTCTTAGACACCACCACTTTACACAGGTTTTCTCAAAAGTTGATATCTTCTTCTAGTATATTTCTCGAGGAAATTTTCCAGCAGGCTAAGCTAAAAAGTTTACATGTTTTTACAACGATTTTTGAACAAATTCAAAAAACTCTTGACAAAATAATATTTTATCTTTTACAAAGTATCTTAGAAGTAAAAGTATGATCAGTTAAAATTTTACACTGCAATAATTTTAACAAGGGGGTAAGTTATGAAAAGGATAGTTTCAAAATTTTCATCTCCTAGTATAGGAGAGAGAGAGAGAGAGAGAGAGAGGTGATAGGAAGCTTCTCTTTAAGTTTACTGATTTTACGCAACTACTTCCCAAGTTCACATTTCTGGTGTTAGTGTTGCTTATTTTGTGGGGTTTAGGTATGGTGGGTTGTAGTGCGGGTCCGGAGCAAGTTGTTAAGGAGCATAGGGTTGTTGAAGTGTACAAAACTTTGGTTAGCAACCAGATAAAAGCAGTTGAGAAAGTTAGTCTGATTTTCCAGAAATACGGGATTTCTCCTAAAGCAATGGTTAGCTTTAACACTTATCCTAGGAATAGCACATCTCAAGCACAGTTAGTTATTTCTGATTATGTAGGTTTATCGAATATAGTAGATCAGAAGTTGTATACAAAGAGAATTGAGACCACCTCATATGGGAGTAGTAGAGAGGTTAGCTTGAAGGAGGAGTTGGAAGAAGTTGCGAGAGAATATAATGATGTTATAGAGAGTTTGACACCGGAGTATAAATATATTTTAAGTTTACCAGGTGTTACTACAAATGAAGAAGGTGATGTAGTCATAGGAGGAGACATGGTGATAAGTCGCAAAAGCTTACACGGGATATTAACAATAGAGTTACTAGAAGCTCAGGCCAGAGGTGAAAACATTGATACTATAATCGAGGATATGAATAAAGCATTCGAAGAGGTTACCAAAGGTTACGTGAAGCTAGGGAATGGTGAAAGTCAAAATGGAGAAATGGAATTGAATTTGCTGAAACCTAAAGGATTTTACTTAAACGATACTAAACCATGGCTTCATAATACGATTACCTACAAATTTGAGAATATAAATGATACTCTGAAGAATGCTACCATAGAGGCAATGAATGATTGGTCAAACAAAGTGGCCCAAGTCGCTGGTAGAGCACTTATAAAATTTGAGCCAGATTATTCTTGGTGGACAGATTTTTTAACCTCGATAAGTTTGTATGGTAAACTTGTAATACGAGAAGATAGCTCGATTGAAGGTGCTGGTGGATGGGCTAATATAGGTTGGGGTACGGGCTGGAGGTATATGACTTTTAACACTTCTATTACTACTAGAGATATGCTTCTAAGGCGCGTTCCGAGGCATGAGTTGGGACATGTATTAGGTTTGAGCCATGAGCATCAGAGAGGGGATAGAGATGAATACGTGAATGTAGATATGAGTAAAATACCTGATGGTTTTTGGAAATCCCAGTATGAGAAGATACCGTTTTTCATTGAAAGGCAGGTTGAGAGAGTAAGGTTTTGGATTGAATGGGTTCATATATGGTGGATATTCTATGTTCCAGTGCCGAGGATAGATAGGTGGTGGGAAACAGAGAGGGAGGAAAAATCTAAAGCTCCAACACCTTATGATTACTTCTCGATAATGCATTATGATGGCAGGTTCAACAATCAAAAGGTCATTACATTCAAGAAATGGGTTACTAATGTTGTCACAAACACTATACCTGACGGAGGTATAATAATAGACACGAATATATATCCCCCTGGGAATCTGGTTCTAGGAACCACGAACATCACTTATTGGGATGCGTATACTGTCAAATCTCTTTACGAGAATAGGAAGTAATTTTTAACATTTTACGGAGGAGGTTTTTATGGTGTTTAAGAGAGTGATGCTATTAGTAGTCTTGGGAGTTATGATTTCTTTGTTGGGAGTGGGTTGCAGTGAAAGAAATGAAGAAAATGAAGGTCGTGTTTCACCTCCTGGAGGACAACCTTTAACTATAGTTCTTACTAATTTTTCTACCAATGAGGCAGACTTTCTCTATGGACATTTTATTATTGATCAACTGGATAAAAAAGAAGCTAGATTTGAAGAGTTCAGTATCCCTAATTACCATACTCCAGATGGTGTTTCAGGTACTTCTTCAGGTACTTCGCGTCCTTCTGCTATGCGTAGTGAATCTATAATAGGTGATGTTATATGGGTAGTGGTAGTAGTAGGTGGTGTTACTAACACATTTAAGTTTATGGGTTTGAGTGAAGGCTTGGTAGTGGGAATTACGAACTTGAAATTTGAGATTAGTGGTAGCAATGCTAATGAGTTACTTGGAGAGCTTACTAACGATGTTAAAGTATGGGGTTATCTATATTCTTATGGGACCAACGTTGTGACGAATAATTCTTATCGCTATGGAGAGGTGTTTGATTCTGACTTTACGAATTTAGATTTTGTGGATTGGTTAGGGGGTACTGAGGTTGGTTATGTTATAGAAGTTTACAACACGAACATACGTTTCAATAGCACACTCAGGTATGGGTACCCTGCTGGTTTAGTGTTTACGTTTTCTACGAATATTGCTTATTAGGAGTGAATTAAAAATTAGTGAAGGGGCGTTAGCCCCTTTTTTACTTTCAAGAGATTTTCCCATCATGAAGTCAGGAATTTCTATTTAAGGATTTTTGCTTATGAATTGGAGTTTGAATTTAGGGATTTTTATGTTTAATTTTATTTTATGAGGTTTTCTTTTTTCTCTTTTTCTTTCTTCTTCTTCTTCTTTCTTTTTCTCTTTTTTCTTTTAGGGAGGAGTATAGATATGTGAGGTAGGAATTTATGGATATTAATAACATACTTAAGGGTGTTGATTACTTTGTTATCCAGCGTCTTGCGCAAGTTAAGGATGTTAGGAAGAGGATTAGGAAGAGACTGAGGATGGGATATGTTTTGGGGTATATCATATTTGGTTTAGTAATGGGGAGTAAGAGCAAGTTAAAGCTGGAGGAAGCTTGGTTAAGAGAAGGGGTTATGAAGGATATTAAGAAGAGGATAGGATGGTATGGCAAGAAGTACATAACGGATCAGGGGATTGAGAACATTTTAAGGAGGGTTGATAATGATGAGCTTAGGGGTGTATTAAGTGGAGTTGTCAATTTTATGGGTATGGAAGAGATGGTAGTAGGGATAGTTGATGGTAGTCATATGGGGGGGTAGGAGTGAGTGTATTTTGTGGACTTAAGAGAGGGGAGGCGTTTGTAATAGATTACGAGGAGTATGAAGGTAGAGGGTATGAGCTCAGTGGGAGTCGTAATTTGATAGAGAGGGTGCTTGATGAACGCGGAGGTAAGATAAAGATTATACTACTTGATGGGTTATACTACTGCGGTGATTTGATAAGGAAGTGTAAGGGGAAAGGGATTGATGTACTTAAGTGTTAGTAATTCATGAGGAAGGCTTCACTTGAATAGGAAATAGTCTCATCCAGTTTGATAATATTTTCTTTTAATTGCCTTAATCGAGGGGATTATAATTCCCCTCCCCTCGACTAAAGCCAACCAGGCTAGGTGAAGTAAAAAAACAAAAACAACGCCTGAACTCTATCCTCACTTAATTTTGTATCTCACTATATGAAAATAACAATAAAATTTTAAAATATCAACTCTAAAATAGAAATTCCTGATCATGAAGTTAAACTCTTGAAGATTTTTCAAATTCTTGTTTATAGTAACTCCCACCCAACCTCTCCCTTTAGTTTGATTCTAGGGGGTTTCACCCCCTAAGTGTACCCCCGAGACTAAGCCTTTTCTCTTAATTGTAAGGGTCTTAGCCCCTAGTGTACCCACTTTCTTGAATTAGAAAGTAACTTCCTACCTACCCCAAGGTTAACTAATAGGGATTTCATCCTCTATTTTAAGAAAGCACCTTAGGTGCCCCCCATTTTCTAGAAAAGTGCTATAGGCACCCTTAGACACATTGGGTTTTCCTATTTCCTTTTTCCTTATTATAAGGAGCTTTGCCAACTATGAATACTACTAAAATTTGACGAACTATTTAAGAAGCCTTCTATACTTGTAACTTGATATATTGAGTTTCTCTGCTATTTCCCAAAAGCCTTTTATCTTCTCGAGGTTTTCTTTTGAGTTTTCCATCTCAGATATAAATTTTTTGAAACCATTTTCATCTTCTAAGTATTCATAAACCATGTCTTCGAGATGTCTTCTATTTTCGATTTCAATCCCTAATGATACCGCAAAATCTATTATATCACTAACACTATTCACATACTCACGGTTTAGTGGATCTTTAAGAATAAGAGGCAAATATTCACTTATAAAGCTAGAAATGGCAATACTCAGGTTCCTAAGAGATATGTTTATACCATGTTTTTTGGATAGATTTATTATTTCTCTAGTATACACTTTATCAAAAACCTTTTCTTTTCTCAATTTTTCAGACTGAGTGTCTAGGTACTCCTTAAACAAGTACGATATCAGGACTTTCTCATTTTCAGGCAGTCTAACATCCATAAGGGAATAAACTTGTATTATCTTCAAATACTCTGATATATCAAGTTCATGCTGGAGTTTCAAAGTGCCAAATTTCCTTTCGAATAGCTTATACAATACTTTCTCTCTGATTTCATACTTTATATCTGAAAGCGTATACCCCTCATAAAACCAATCATCAAAAAACTTTCTAACTTTGGTATAGTTAAGTTCTTTTATTACCTTATCTATGTAAGTATCCATACTTTCATAGAAATATTCCTTAGTATATATTCTTATGTCGGCCAACTCGTGTGAAACGAAAAAGTAATATATGTAATCATTTTCTTCGAGTGTTATATTGTTTCGCAAAGATACTATACCTCGAAAAACTTCAAATCCATCGCAAGTAAGGTTTCTAGTATTTTTTAGATAAATCGTGTAGAAGTAATAATTCTCAGTAACCTCTGGTATAGTATTATCCGAAATATACTTACTTAAAACAAATTGAGAAATAATCTTTTCTGGAATAAATTTATTTCTTTCTATCCAATTTTCAAATATCCATCTACCGTCGTTAAACTCTCTTATATTACTCTTAGCTCTACTCAAAATATACAGAAATTTGTTCTTCACCTCGGGTGAAATGTAATCCTTCAGTAGGTAGAATATGTATGATGGGTATTTCATAACCTGGACTGTTTCTATACCTGATATATCCGCAAAAAACCAACCACAACTTGTATACATCAACATTTCATTGTAAAGTGCTTCTAAAAACTTCAACACCGTAGAAACTTCCTCACTAGTTAGATCTCTAGATTTATGGGTGTCTATAAACCTATCAATTTCAAATTCCCATTGGTCTGGGCTTTTCGATGATCTTATAAAAACCAAATCTATATAGTCATTTCTTGCCTTCCATATGTTTTTTAAGTAATTTCCACAGACTTCTTCTGAAATTCTATACAACTCGTCTCTTAAAAAATCTAGTGCGTTTCTTAATGGTTCTCTCCACTGCTGGTTCCACCCATGCTGCGCACCAGTGTTACATCCACAATCTCTATACCACCTATCAACACCATGAAAACAACTCCACGAAACACCGAGATTATTATGACCTTTCTTGAGAGTAAGTTCGTGAGTAGGTTTGATTATATCAAGAACATTAGCAAAGTTTGTAAAAATAAAGTTATTCTCAAATTGGTTTCTATAAATCAACGCTGAAAGACACATATCTCCAAAAGGTTCATGATGTCCGTATATTTCTCCATCAGTAGCTATGCTTAAGAAGAATGGATCTTTCGAAGGGTTAGCATGTGATAGTATAGCATCTCTAAAACCTGTATAACTTCTTAGAAGGTGATTGAAACTAACTGCATGAGAAAGAGCTCCATGGTAAACAAAAACATTTATTTCACCGTTTGGTTGCCTTAGCAAATAGGGCATAGAAACGTCTATGTTTCCTTGAGATACATCTATCCAAGTAGTGCCATTGAGATGTCTCACTTTTTCTATTTCATGAGGAGAAAGAATAATAAACCTTATACCATAATCAATCAGAAACTGCACAACTACATCGTTTACAGCAGCCTCAGGTAACCAAATCCCCTCTGGTTGTCTTTCAAACCTTTTTTCAAAATCTTTTATTGCCCACTCTATTTGTGTTATTTTGTCCCTATTTGAAGCAAGAGGAAGTATCATGTGATTATAACCCTGAGCTATAGCATTACCATGGCCACCATTTTTTTCTCTGCTTCTAAAGTCAGCTTCTATTATCTTTTCATATGTTCTTCTGTGATATTTCTCCAGATAAGATAGCAAGGTAGGACCAAAATTAAAACTTATGTATTCGTAGTTATTAATAACAGCTTCTATGTGACCAAAATCGTCTAAAACCCTTGATGAAGCATTTGCTTCATAACATTCTTTCGTTATTCTTTCGTTCCAATCATGCCACGGATAGGCTGAATCTTGTAGATCTATTTCACCGGTAAAGGGATCCTCTCTTGGAGGTTGATAAAAATGCCCATGGATCACTAAATAAAACCTCTTTTTTGTCATAATCTAACCTCTAATCACAAAACAAGTATTATTTTTACACCAACTTGGTTTTACAATTCAAGAAAAATCAAATCAATTATCTATTTCTTCAAGCCAGACAGCCTTTCTTTGAGTTAGGGGACTTTTGTTTACTTTTTAGCATACTATTTATAGTAACTCCCGCCCACCCACCCTT
>FWWL01003853.1_pt1 | contig 26413 bp, 23 predicted proteins | sample 2228331 | NCBI WGS metagenome assembly FWWL01 (sample SAMEA103939775, study PRJEB20133) | metagenome
ATAAAAAACTGAGACCTACCGCGACATCGTGACCTGAAGGTCACTCAGTCGCGTAGGCTTCGCCTAAAAGAAAGAGGTATGACACCTCCTACGAGCAAGCTCGTGGATTGTGTCATACCTCTTTCTTTTAGGTCTCAGTTGTTTACGCGTAAACTATCTTCTTCCGCCTTGGCTTCTGCCGCCGCCTCTGTTATCTCTGTGGCCGCCACCAAAACCGCCATTACCTTGTGATTTTCTTGCTTTTCTGCAAGCAGGGCAACGAACCGGTTCATTATCGAAACCTTTCTCTCTGTAAAATGCCTGCTCACTCTCAGTGAACACGAAATCTGCCTTGCAATCCTTACATACGATTACCTTATCTGCCATTCTAACAACCTCCTTAAAAAATAATTAGATTATATTACCATGTTCCAATAAATTAAAGGGGTTGGTAGAAGATATCAATCCAAATTAATATATGGGAATAAGCTGATTATAACACCAGTTTTTTCAAGAATCAACGAAAACCTTGGGATAAATTTGTATTTGTGGTAATTACCGTATTGACATGTATAGTTCAACTGTATATAATGGCTATATAAAGTTTAACTGTATATTCTAACGATATAATGGAGGATTTGATATGAATCTGAATAAATACCTGCCACTGACGGAGACGACCTTTTATATCCTAATGGCCTTGACAGAGCCCGGCCATGGCTATTACATCATGCAAAAGGTTGAAGAATTAAGCGGCGGCAAAGTGAGAGTTGCTGCCGGAACTATGTATGGTGCAATCGAGAATCTGATCAAACAGGACCTGATTGTTCCGATACCAAGTCCTGACCCAAGGAGAAAAGTATACCAGATAACAACTATTGGAGCTGAAGTGCTAAAGCTGGAGGCTAATCGCTTAAGACACATGCTTGAGGTTGCCGCTGTTCGCGGCTTTTAATAGGGAGGTGAAATCATATGACATCATTTAAATGCTTTTTTGATTTTAGTAAGGAAGAGGCTTGGCTTGCGGATATGGCAAGACAAGGCTATCGTATAACAAAAGCAACCACCGGTTATTATAAATTTGACAAGATTAGTGATAATTTGGGGGAATTTACTTTCAAAGTAGATTACAGATACTTCCGAAGAGAGGAAGATTTCAGGGAATATTATATGCTGTTTGAAGATAGTGGTTGGCAGCATATTGCAGGTACGAAACGTTCCGGTTCACAGTATTTTGTAAAGATCCGTTCGGATGCCAGCGATGATATCTTCTCCGATAATTTTTCGAGAGCCGGCCGTTATAAGAGAATCGCCTCCATGTGGTTCAGCTTAGCCATCGCTTATACTCCTATTTTAATTGCATTATCCAATAACTCAAATTTTTACAGCCATGGCCTCTATCTTACTCCGGGCTTATGGGAGAAAACGGGCTGGAATTTTGTTTCCGCATTTTTATTTGAGACTCCCTTTGCCCTATTTCGCTTATCACCATATCTACTTTTTGGAATACTCATTATTAATTATCTAATATTCGCCATGAGGTACTATTATCTTTATAAAAAAGAATTGAATCGTAGAATTAGTTAAAAATTTTTCACTGCATAACACCGTTTTTTAACAACATACTATGAAGTATAGTATCATATAAGCATGAACAGCTCTGTTCATGCTTTTCTTATTGATAAACTTATATTGTACTATCTATCCTATTTTTTAAATAGATTATTTTCAATAACCAGAAAGTCGGGGTGAGATTATGCGAACGGATAAACGGCTGACAGAGGCATACACGAATGCCAAAGTAGAATATTTTGATGAAAACTCCAAATACATTTTCTTTAGTGATGTCCATCGTGGTGATGATAGCGTCTCGGATGAATATGCCCGAAACCAGAACATGTATATGCATGCTTTGAACTATTACCATAATCAAGGATTCGTCTATGTGGAAGTTGGAGATGGCGATGAGCTATGGGAGTATACTAATTTCAAGCATATTCGATTGGGGCACACCGAAACCTTTATCGTACTTAAAAAATTTTTTGATGCTCAGCGTCTGATCATGCTATATGGAAACCATAACATTTACCTGAAAAACCAGAACTTTGTTAAAAAGAATTACTTTACCTTCTATGACGAATATAACCAGGAACGCGTCGAATTGTTCAAAGATATCAAACCCCTCGAAGCTGTTGTTTTGAAACACCGGGATACAGATCAGGAAATCCTTGTTGTACATGGCCATCAAGGTGATTTTATGAACGATCAGGGTTGGTATATCTCGATGCTTTTGCTTCGCTACTTCTGGCGGTTTATGCACGTTGTGGGTTTCGAGAATCCTGCAAGTCCTGCACGGAATCTCTACAAACGTCATAAGGTTGAGAAGGCTTATAATAAATGGATCGAAAAACATAAAATGATGCTCATCTGTGGCCACACGCACAGACCGAAGTTTCCAAAGACCGGCGAGCTACCTTACTTTAACACCGGTTGTTGCATCCACTCTCGGGGAATCTGTGGTATTGAGATTGAAAACAGTAAAATCACAATGGTAGATTGGCGAATCGTTGCCGATAACAATGGAATCGTCCGAATTGAAAGGAAGGTTGCCAGAGGTCCGGAACCAATCGAAACATACGATTGTAAGAAAAACCCCTATTCCTCTCATTGTTGCCAGGAAGAGGATGATGAATAAACATAAAAATGTTTATAAAAAAGAACCTCCAGGGGTAAATTAATAGTATCCGCCGTTGGCGGAAGAATGGAGGTTATTATGAAAGTTAGAGACATTATGTCGAAGGACGTTGCAAGCTTAAGATCAGATGATTCCATTGAAAGAGCAGCCCAATTAATGAAGCAATATAATTGTGGTTCTATTCCGGTATGTACTCAGGATAAACTGATCGGTATTGTAACTGATAGAGATATTGCTTTACGAAGTGTAGCCTCAGGCCAGGATGTAACTGAACAACGAGTTGGTGACATCATGACAGATACGGTAGTATTCGCAAGTCCTGAACTGGACGTAAACGATGCTGCTAAGCTGATGAGCGACCGCCAGATCAGAAGACTTCCCGTAGTTGAGAATAACAGTCTGATTGGTATTGTTGCATTAGGAGATATTTCGCTTGAGCCTGCATGTCAGGACACAGCAGAGGATGCTTTAAAAAACATCTCCTTGCCCGGAACAAACGTCAGATAACATCCATTTTAAAGGAGGAAGCTCCAATCAGCTTCCTCCTTTCTGTATTGATCATTATATTTTTGCGCGGAATATTTATCTGGCAAATCGGAACCATTGAAAGTCAAAGTTACTACCTGGCAAAAATTCAAAGCTGATTTTTTGATTACCCTTTATAGAAGTAAGTTCAAATTCCATTTCCATATAATTTTCTGAGTGAGGAAATTCTACAATCTGCTTCACGCTATCTAGTTCACTGCTGAAACGAATATTGATAGAATTCCTGCTATTATTTGATTTGCCACAGATCACAAGCTTCGCAATACCTTCCTCACCAAAGTCCATATTCTCGAATTCAATCGTTACATTATTGCCGATGTTCTCGATAGCATTCTCCGTTATTATAAAAGAGTCTCCGTATACTTGGTTATTCTCCTTGATGGAGAGCTGCTCATAAGCTTTCTGATACTGTTTGAATTCAAAGCCCTTCCAATTCGTTTTATTATGGAATACAAAGTATACTGAAGTTACACCCCGTAACCGTTTTGGCAGCTTGAAGGTATTCGGCTGGAAGGTTGCCCATACCAGCTTAGCCTGATACTGTGTCTGCAGCAGAAGCTGAGACCCTTCTGCATTCGGCCTTCCCACCCAGATTTCCAGTGGAATTGCATCATCCGCCCAGTAATTCACCGGAAGTGTCACTTCATCGGAACCATAATCACCAAAATCAAGACCAACAAAACCAATCTGATTCTCGATACCATCTATCGTTGAAATTCCCCCAAGCAATCCAGTCTCATACTCTTGGTTTCCAGCATTATATAAGCCTGCATCAACCATTTGGTAAGGATTGATGGCTACTGCCCCCATACCGGTTATCTCAAATTCCAGTTCTGAGATAATCTGTGGAATTCTGCCGCCGTTGTTCGCCGAACAGCGGAGTCGGAATTCACCGTCACCAAGGGCTATTAAGGTAGCCTCGTTACCCTCTACTTCAATGCTTGCTACATTCGTCTCAATTCCTCCTGTAGTTACTACCTTCCATACAAGCTCACTATAGGTAGTATTTAACGGTAGCAGCGTCGCTGCTATTGTAACCCTGGGATTCTCTGGATTTAAATGATTGCTTCCAGATCTGACAAGCTCAATCTTGCGAATGGGAACCTCATTGTCAGCTTCTGATTTGATATTCTCCATCAGCGCTGATACACCGACACTTGGTTCATAGGGCATTGCCTTTAATACGAGCTCATTATCCGGCAAGCCTTGTGAGGTTACCTTAACCTTGATATCCCCGACTTCCAGTTTTGCTGCAACAATTGCCAGGAGCTTACCGCTAAAGAGCTTTCTGCTAGTGCCTTTATATTGGTCATAATCAGTGCTGTCTCCGTTGTCCAGTCCGATAAGTCGACCCGCTCCGCTTACTTCTACTCTAGCTCTGTTATTTGCATTATCTACCGGAATACCATTCTTGTCTTCCATAGATATTTCAAGAAAGATAAGGTCCCGTCCATCTGCTAACAGACAAGTTTTGTCAGGCTGTAATACGATTCGTGCAGGATCTCCGAAGGAGCTCTTACTGTCCACAGCAACGACATTGCCTTTCTCATCATAAGCTACTGCCTTAATCGTACCAGGCTGATAAGGAAGCTGCCACTTGCCACTTAACTGTTTACCCCTCTCATGATCAATATCAAAGGAACCCAAGGATTTATCATTAAAAAACAGTTCCGTTCTCGGTGCATTGGAGTATATCTTAATATCGATCAGCTGACCTTCATTAAAGTCCCAGTAGGGTAAAATGTGTACCATAGACTTTCTCTTATAGTCCGTCCATTCCGCTTGATACAGATAAAACTGATCCTTCTTGAAGCCTGCTGTATCTATGGCTCCGAAGTAGGAATTCTTCGTTGTGTAAGGGGTTGGCTCCCCAATATAATCAAAACCGGTCCAGATAAATTGCCCCATACAATATCCGGCATCCCTGTCATCAATGATGTTCTTCTGTCCGTTCTTCGCACCCCAGCTTACTGTGCAGTTATCAAGGGAAGAGCATTGTTCATCCTCATAGGTAACGATCAGTTTACTTGCCGGGAAATGATAAATTCCTCTGCTCTGCAGCGTTGATGCAGTCTCACTTCCATAGAGGCACCAATGGGGGTATTTCTCATGATGACGGTCATAAAGGTATTCCGCATAATTATAACCTGCTACACCGACTTCTTCGGCGCATCTCTGGGCATTCTCCCCGCTCATATAGTTCGACCCGATGGTTAACTGACCATTACCCTTCGGGTCGTGCATTAATACCATAGCCTTTAAACGCTTCGTAATTTCAAGACCTCGTTCACTGGCATGGGTATCATAGATTTCATTGCCGATACTCCATAGAATGATGCTCGGATGATTACGGTCTCTGCGAATCCAGCTTGCTACATCCTTGTCGCACCACTCATTAAAGTAACGGGAATAATCATAGTCTGTCTTCTTAAGCTCCCACATGTCAAAGGCTTCAGATGCAATGAGGATACCCATCTCATCAGCAAGCTCCATCATTTCCACTGCAGGCATGTTATGGGAGGTACGGATTGCATTCACTCCCATCTCCTTCAGAATAGTTAGCTGACGTCTTAAAGCTGCTTTGTTCACCGCCACTCCCAAGGAGCCAAGGTCATGGTGCTCATTGGCACCATGAAGCTTCACATGTTTCTCATTCAGGAACAAGCCTTCGTTTGAATCAATTCTGATCATTCTGAAACCAAATCTCTGAGACTCTTCATCAACCACTACACCATTAAGGATAATCTGCGTCTTTATCGAATAAAGATAAGGATTCTGGGTACTCCAATGCTCCGGATGTTTTACTGTTACCGACTGCTTATTAAGAGTTACTTCATTACCTAGAGTAATCCCGCTTTCACAAATTGCTTCTTCCAGGCCTTCTCTGTTTGTTATGATATGTCTGATAACAGCATCAGCGAATTCTATATCATCTGAACCAATATCTGTTCTTATTGCCTCAGTCTCAAGCTCAACAATCCAGCCATCCTTCTCTTTTTTCGTTGCCAGATAGATACCATCGGTTACCAGATGTACGCAGTTCGTAGTCTTGAGCCATACATTACGGTAAATTCCAGCTCCGGAATACCAACGGGAGTTCGGAGACTGATAAACCACTCTGACCATAATCTCATTTACCCCGATCTTCAAAAGCCCGGTAATATCAAACTCAAAGGAGGAATAGCCATACTTCCATTCTCCTGCGACCTGTCCATTCACATAGAGGGTGGAATCCATATAGACTCCTTCAAAGCTTATACTGATAACCTTGTCCATAAGCTCTTCTATCATGAAGCTCTTCTTATACCAGCCCTCACTTGTCTCATATAAATCAAGCGAGTTATAAATAAGCCAGTCATGGGGCAGGTCTACATCAGACCATAGGACATCCTTTCCCTGAATTACTTCTATTGAGGTGCCTACTTCCTGCTTCGTAAATTCCCAATCATTATTGAATAACAACTTATCCGCCAAACTATAACCTCCTAGAACTCTTTGTTCCTATTTTCTAACTCTTTCATTTTCTTATATCCGACCACTAGGATTAGAACAAAGAAAACCATTGTCGACACATTTAATGATGCCGGTGCTATATAGCCACCAACCGGGTAAGGGATCAAAAAGATCAAAGGTACTGTAATAATCATAACTGCCATGGGACTGAAGATTGCCATCCATTTCGGAAATAGAGACTTACCCTTTAATATAACAATGGTATAAATCACGGAACCTAATAACAGCTCTACGGACATGATGACCGCGAGTATCATCCAATAAAGATCATACTGTATTACCAGCTCCTCCGTAATTAAGGTCGCATCCGGCTTATGATATAGCGTCCAGCCGCTTCCGATAAATGCATAGGAAATATGGAAGGCCACACCCATCAGCAGGGTGTGCGCATTTGCAATCACTGCGATAACCGGCAGAACCTTACCAGCCGGTTTAAAAGCATAATATACCGGTATTAGACCCAACAATTGAAAGGGTAGTACTGCTACTCCAACAAAAGCACCTACGGTAATCCTTACGGCCGAGATATTCCACATGCTTTCCGTTCCAAGCAGCAGAAAATCATAGGCGGAATTCGGTTTACCAATCAGGATAAAATCACTGATAATTGTAATCAAAACACTGGAAATGCCTAACAAACTTATAATCAGAACAAATTTGGATTTTTTCATTTTCATTCACATAATCCTCCTATCCATATTTCTTACCCTATCATGTACGTACTATGTTTACCTGTATGAAATTGCTGCTTTATCCGTGTACTAATCTTCTTAACACCGCATATTATAGCATACACAGATACCATAGAATACTTTTATAATTTGACGTTTTTCATTATGTTTTTAGATATTTTTGAGATATTTTACTGGAAATGCGTCGCTTTTATCATTATTACATTGCATTCCCCGAATAACATGATACAATTATTTCTATATATTTTGTCAGAGAAATGGAGAAAAGATGATGAAACTTCCGAAACTAATCAATAGAAACGGCCACACAGCAATATCTATTATCTATTTCTTATTACGTATTTCGGTCATCTTGGTTATATTTGACCAGATTCGTAACAGGAATTATGAGAATATATTCTTATGTATCCTGACACTGATCCTTTTCTTTGTGCCAAGTTTTATCGAGAAGAGAATTCACATAGACATTCCGGATACCTTGGAAACAATTATTCTACTATTTATCTTCTCAGCAGAAATCCTTGGAGAAATTCAAGAGTATTATATACTATTTCCCTATTGGGATACAATTTTACATAGCATAAACGGTTTTTTGGCTGCAGCCATCGGATTCTCCTTGATTGATATTCTGAACAAGCATGAGAAATTCGCAATCTCCCTTTCTCCCGTCTTTGTCGGACTTGTTGCTTTCTGTTTCTCCATGACCATCGGTGTTATATGGGAGTTTTTCGAATACTCAATGGATAACTTTTTCGGTTATGATATGCAGAAGGATACCTATATTACAGCACTGAACTCCGTACTATTAAATCCCAATGGTAATAATGTACCTATCAATGTTGCTGTTGACAACGTCACCGTGAACGGGGAGCACTGGAACTCTTACATTGATATCGGTCTCATTGACACTATGATGGATCTTATTGTTAACTTTATAGGTGCTACCATATTCTCAATCATCGGTTATTTCTACATTAAGAATAGAGGGAAAAGCCATTTCCTAATTCGTTTTATTTTAAAATTTAAAAAAGAAGAAAATGCAGAATAATTAGAAGCTGTTCTATAATCCATAATCTAAAAAGTGCACTGAGCTGTTCTTATTGAACTACGTATGGTTCAATCACAGTTTCAGTGCACTTCTTGATTCAGCTCAATTTCACTGCTGATTTTTTCATGTTTTTATTCGTATACATCAGATTATCCACATGATTAATAAATTGCTCAATGCTTTTAAAAGAGGTATCAAAAATATCTGCCCCGAAGCTGCACTCTAGTCGATAACCCTTCGCCGCATTCTTATTATACAGCATAAAGGCTGTTTCAATTCTTTCAATCGTCCTCATCAGATCATCCTTCGTATTAACGTCCAGAATCACAAGAAACTCATCCCCACCCAAGCGTACAACGATATCCTTCGAACAGATTTCATTGCGGATGATATCAACCGCAGTTTTGATGGCGAAATCACCTTCCATATGACCATAGAGATCATTAATCTCTTTCAGACAATCAATATCTACATAGATAATTCCGAAGCCCTCATGGTTCTGCTGCAATCTGTGAGATATATAATTATCGAAGGAACCGCGATCCCAGGCACCCGTCAAATCATCCAAATGAACCATCCTCTGCTGAAGGAAAGCATAAGCGATGATCAGGGAAAATGCAGCACAACTCCAAATCAGCAAAGGTCCATAGAAAAAGGTTTGTACCAATGCTCCTGCAACAGGAAAAGCGACGAAGATTACTAAGATGCTCCCGTCTTGTTTCGGCAGTTTTTTTCTATAGATAATAATTGTAATAATTGCATAAATGACATAAAAATAAGTAATCGCTGCTGCTACCAGATAAAGCGAGCCTCTATGATATACATTCTGATTATCGATATAAAAAACAAATTGAAAGATTGGAGACAGTACAGTTATCACACCATTTACCAGGACAGGAATAACCAATAACAGATGTCTCTTCTTAAAGATATCTTCGTTCGGGAATATCAAAGTCCTAATTAGAAAATACCAATAACAGGTTGATATTGGACCAATTGTAAATAGTAGAATGTGCAAAATAACCGTTACCGGAATTAACCATAATTCAGGGCGTTTATTGATTAAGCAGGTGGCTGTCTCCAATATTAGGATATGTAGTATGAACTGAGACACCTTAAGAAATAATTTGTTGAGGGGATCCTGCTTTTCCAGATGCCTGTATGCCAAGAAAAACACTAAGCTCAGCATAACAAATGCTACGATATTAATATCAACTCTTAAGAAAACGTCCATCCCATTCCCTCTTTCTTCTTTTGTAAAATCTATTCTTTCCCGTCCCCGCATGGGGCGTACCTTTCAGGGTTCAATTCCTGTCGAATTCAATATATCATCAAGCCGATGATAACGCAAGGAGGAAAAGTTGATTTCCTTTTCAATTGGCTTTTTCTATTGACTTTATCATATACATATGTTACTATTAACATATGTTATTAACAAAGGAGTAATTCTATGTCAATCAGTTATGCAATACTGGGCTTTTTAAGTTGGAAGCCCTCTACCGGATATGAGTTGAAGAAGATATTTGAAGAGTCCACAACCATGTACTGGTCTGGTAATAATAATCAGATTTATAAAGCTTTGTTACAGCTACAGGAAGAAGAGCTTGTCACGAATGAAACCATTCATCAGGATGGCGCTCCTTCAAAAAAAATCTATACCATAACCGAGAAGGGTAACGCTCATCTGAAAAACTGGGTAAAAACCGCTCCCTCATTCCCTGAATTTAAGAAAGCATTTTTAGTTCAGTTAGCCTGGGCTGATTTACTGAATAATCAAGAATTGAAAGTTCTTCTTGACCAGTATGAATATGAAGTGAAGATGCAGCTATTGATGCATCAGGAAAAACAAAGACGCGGTCAGGACCTTCCTGAGAGAACTCCTCGGGAGAAGCTGCTCTGGGTTATGATTTCTGATAATCTGATCTCCTCCTATCAGTGTGAGTTAGAGTGGATTAAAAGAACCCAAGACGCGATAATCAAAAGCGAAGTCTAAGAATGATATGTTCAAAACATTTTTTAGATTTGAATCGGAGAGGGACTGTTATGAACTAGCTTATCCGCTAGTTCATAACAGTCCCTCTCCTTTCCTAATCGTTAATATTCAACCTCTTGAAGGAATAATCCCTGGGCACTTGCAGGTGCACTACCGGTTTCTGCCGATTTCGGGTCAAGTATCTTCTCCATATCACCGATTTCACGGTTTCCCAAACCAATTTCCAGTAACGTACTTACCAACATTCGTGCCATATTATGAAGGAAGTCGTTAGCTTTGATCGTAATCTGGATTTCTTTCGTATCCTGATAGATATCAATCTGATAAATTTCTTTCTCTGTGGATTTATTCTTCTTCACAGAAGAGAAATCTTTGAAGTCATGTTTCCCGATAAGCATCTTTGCTGCAGTCTTCATCAATTCGATATCTGGTTTTTTAAAACAATAATAGGTATATTTCCGGTCAAATACGCTTGGTACATCACCTATTGCGATACGGTACAGATAAGCCTTACTTTTTGCATTCAGGCTTGCATGGAAGCGCTCGGGTACCTCTTCTACTTCAATGACTGCGATATCCATAGGCAGATAGCGGTTAAAATAATTCTTTATCTCGAATAGCTTCATATAGGAATTGGTTTTAAAATTCGCTATCTGAGCATAGGCATGTACTCCGGCTTCCGTCCTGCTGCCGCAGTTCAGTTCAACCGTTTCACCCGTCATCTTCTTAATTACTTCAAGAATTTTAAACTCAATGGTATTATCGCCTTCCTCTTTGCCAAGCCTTTGCCAGCCACTGTATCGACTACCGTCATATTCGATAGTAAGTTTTATATTTCTCATGTATGTCTCCATTTCGCCGCCTTTAGCGGTATAATCATATTCTAATTTTTCAAACTGCTATAATTTTAACTCATGAATAAATAATGTGCAAGGTATCCTATTACTGAAACTTTCGAATAAAAAGAAGCTCTTTCCGTAAAAATCAATACACGGTTAGCCCGTCAAATTTTATTGAATCATATTAATTCGGATAATAGTCTGTCCGATCGGACAAACTATTCCATAATAATCATTATGACGAAAGGATAATATTCTTATGGATAATAATAAAAACCGAATGAAGGACAGGGAAAAAAGTAATCCCGAACTTCGTAAGATGGATCCGACAGATAATGCTGATGTCGGAATAAAGGAAGGTAAAATCATTGGCGTACATGAAAGTAAGCATGAAAAAAGCCGGTCTAATAGCAAAAACGGAAGAGGTTAATTCCTCTTCCGTTTTTTAACTATTAAGGCTTAATATTAAGTCCAATCTGAAAAACGAAATTTGCTATAACTAATTCCAATCAGAAGCTTTAAACCTCTTAATTTATGTCCAATCAGAAGTTTTATACCTCGTAATTTGTATCCTATCAGAAGCACTAAACCTATCCACCTATCAGTTTAACACAAAGTTCTTAAAAACTTCTCCGCGTTCTTCAAAGTTCTTAAAGAAACCGTAGCTTGCGGCAGCCGGTGAGAAAAGGCAGGTCGACCCTGATGCTGTCTCCTTCTTTGCTACCTTCACTGCTTCCTCAACATTCGAAACCATAAATATCTTCTTATTCTCATGAGACTTTTCACTTTTTGTAATCAGGTTCTGAAGACGGAAGCCCGTGTCCGGCATGAGGATAATATTTTTTATCTCTGATTCTAAGAGAAAATCAACAAGAGGCTTATACTCAATCCCCCTATCCATTCCTCCTAGAATAACCGTTTCAACCTTCTTTATGCTGTTCACCGCTTGTATCGTCGTCTCACAGATGGTGGAGATGGAATCATTATAGAACTTCACTCCACTTACTTCACCAACATATTCAAGGCGATGAGCCAACGGCTTAAAGGTTTTCACCGCATCATAGAAGATTTTATCATCAATCCCTACATATTTGGCTATGGCATAAGCTGCACCAATGTTATAGATATTATGCTGTCCCTTAACTAATATCTCATCTTCAATGATCTCAATTATATGCTCCCCGCAAGTAATCCGATTATCCTTCGCAATAATATCAGCATCCTCAGCGGTAAAGGATATTGTCAGCGTATCACCTTTAAAGTGCTTGCCCGGATTGATAAACTCTTTATTATATACGAGAAGGTCTCCCTTCTGCTGGAATTTATAGATGTTCTCTTTTGCCACAGCATATTTTTCTAAGGTTCCGTAATGGTCCAGATGCTCCTGGTAAATATTCAAATGGAGCCCAATATGAGGAGAATGAGTTACATATTCTAATTGATGGGAGGACAACTCATAAACCACCAGGGAGTCCTTTTTAATCTTTTCAATCACATCGAATACAGGAATTCCAATGTTACCAACCAATAATGCATCCTTCCCCGCGCTGTATAGAACATGATATAAAAGCGAGGAGGTTGTACTTTTTCCTTTGGTACCGGTGATACCGATTGTCTGTCCACTGTAAAACTCCAGAAACAGATCCGTCTGCGAAGTAAGCTTCTTTAAGTCCTTGCTGTTTTTACTGTTAAACACGATTCCCGGGCTTTTGATGATTACATCATAATCGGACAATATATCCTGATAAGAGTTGCCGCCATGGATAATCACATTTTCCAGACTGTCCTTGATTTCATTCTTGTCATAAATTCCAACGGTGAGTCCCGGAAAATGCTTTCTTATCAATGAATAAGTCGATTTTCCTTCTCTCCCATAACCAAGAATCAGTATTTTTTTATTTTTAATTTTTGCGCAGATTTGATCAATCATGATTTACCTCGTTATTTAACATCAGATTTTTAATCCGGTCTACGAACTGCTTCGGTACCGAATTTTCTCCGTTGTAATAGGAAAGATACGGATTTTTTGTCTTGCTGTAAAGCTGGTATAATGATAGGCTTTTATAATATTCATACAGCTTTGGCAGTTCCTTCTTTTCCGCTTCAAGCTTTTCGATCACCATATTGATTGCAATGTTTACCTCATCGCAGGTTCCAACACATTCGAAAGGCTTCTCCGGCACAACCCCAATCAGTTTTTCAAAGATGGGAAGCAAGCTTTCGTTGTTTAGTATATCACTTCCAAAGATTTCAGCCAATCTTCCAAGCGGTAGAAAGGGTGAGAGAATCATAGCTACGAATAAACATTTCGGACAGTCACAGCACCATTTATCTGCTTTGCTACCTACATTACAGCTACGGAATACCTCATGGTATTTTTCCTGTTCTGCGAAGAATCTTGCAATTTGAAATTCGCTGAAGGGTCTGAGTAAGCTGAAATAGTGCACTCCGCTATTTATATTGCGATTTTCATAATTAATAAAATCAAGTTCAAATTTATAACTTTTAGAATACTGATGATTTACCTCAGTACCTTCCACGGTACTTTCATTAGCGCTTGCTTCATTAGAAAGTACAACATATTCCTTATCAAACAAATACGCCACCAGGACGGAGGAGAAGGCCACAATTGCAGAGAACGGTGTGTGTCCATTCAGATAGCCTTCCTTATTTAGTGTTAGTAAATTCACATCCAGGTTACGTCTTGCAATAATTATTTCATCTTCAGAATAACCTGCAATTGCTGCACATTGCTTAGAGACTTCTCTTTTATTTATCATGTAACTCAGATTATCTTCCTTCTGATAACGCAGTAACTCGAGGGTGACCACAGAATCCTTACCGCCTCCAATGGGAATTAAGCATCCGAATTTTGCATAATCCGTCTTAAAGTAATCCCTCTCCTTTGGTGAAGGCAGTGCCTCAACCTTCATAAACTCATCGATGCTCGTATCAATCCGGTTGGTATAGAAGAATTCCCCAAGCCCTAGATAGTACTGCTGTTTCCACCAGTTAATCTGATCCTCATCGATATAACCTGCTTTGATTTGCACCAACGGGGAGCAAGAACATTTCCAGTAGCTGATCAACTCCACCAAGCCCAGATTAAAAACCAGCTTATGAACCGTCTCCTCCTGTTCATAGTTGATGTCCTTATGTTTTTTTACGAATTCCCATTTGGGTGTGAAGGTCACAAAATCACCTAAACTGAAGTAATAGGTTACCGTAAGCTTATCCTTCAGGTCGTTTATCTCATACTTATCATATGTAAAAACAGGATGCTTCTTTCTTAATTCATTATATTTATCTTGCATGGAAACCTCCTATTTCGTCCGCGATCAATAACAAAAAGCAATTCAATAATATAGTTATCTCCTGACATGAAGTACCATATGATCTCTTCACAAAAATCATATGGCTCCTTCTATCTTATAATTTTAAACTAAGCTTATTATATTCTTGATAACCGAATATTTCAATAAAAAAATACGCCAGCATCCGATTTCCTCTTACAACCGGATGCTGGCGTTTCATTATTATACTACGTTAACCAGTCGTACTAGCCTCTGCTTTCGTTTGCGCTACGTACTTTTAATCTACTCTTTATTAGATTTTCCTGAAAATACGGATTTTATAATCCTAAAACCTGACCAGATAGAAAGCAGATAACCAATGGCAAGATCCTTAAAGAAGCTGAGTCTGACTTCTTCTATTTTTAAGAAGTCAGGTAATGCTTTTATCGATGCTATGATATTACTTAGGGAATAATTGGAGTCATAATACCCCTTGCAATATTCCAATGCATATAACAAATAATTAGATACAAATATCATGAAAAGCGCAATGACAAGGGCGATGATCTGACCTTTCTTATCTAAATAACCGGATAGCATCCTATAGCCCTTGATTGCTAGAGTCATCATAAAGAATCCTGCTAACCCTGCAATAAACCCGAGTTCACCGATAACTATCCAGATGACACCACCTATTGCAGCTCCTGCTAACGCTCCAACAATACCAAATAATACATTACTCTTTCGTGAACCTTCCTCTTCCTCTACTTCTGTGTCAAACATGGTACCACTGTTCTTGGAATCTATTATATAGAAGGATTCTCCATCTGTTCCATACATAATATCTGGTACTGCTGCCTTAATCCGCTCAACAATCTGTTCAACAAATACATCCTGATCATTACCCATTCCGATGTATGCTACCTCATGCTGCACCTCATCCATCGTTATAGCAACAACTGCCCTCTGGTTGCCGTTACGGCCTACTGACTTTATTAACCCAAAGATCTGTTTTAATTCTTCGTAGGGAATAATATCAAAACCATTTGCAGAACTAACGATATAATGATTTGTCAGGTGTACCCCCTGTTTATCATAATGCAATGTATCCGGCTGGTTAAGTTCCTGATCCACGTTCCCAAGAATGCTGTAATTATATTTCTGTAAGGTTGCTTTTCTTATCTTTGCCGCTTTTTCTGATTTCGTCATCAGCAGCGCGTAGATTAAAAGAAGTACAATAGCTAATGCTAGGAATACAGCAAATCCGGAAGATTCAGTAGCAGGTCCCTGAGTAGTATCTAGATAATAAGAGCCAACACTTAATTCATAATTACTGGAATCAACTAGGGCCTCGCCCCAGAAAGCGTTATAACCCTCGACGGTATAACCAACCAGATCCTCTTCTATTTTTTCTGGTGTACCTTGAAGGACAACCTCCTCCGGTGGTGTCATAATCGATTCATCGTAGGTATAATCAATCAGACTCTGGTATTTGTCCATATCATCAGCGTTGATAGCTACAATATAAGTATTATAATCCGTATCAATCGCTAAGCAGTAATAAACCGTATCATTATAATTTGTTGCATATTCTTCTGATAAGAATTGTGGTGTTAACTTACTATAGCTTTGATCCAAACCAAAAGGATCAAATTCCTGAACATTAGCTTTCTGTTCCTCAATTGAATTTCTTTCTGATAATACACTGGAAATGCTCCCCAACGCAGCCAATGCAATCAATACCAAAAGAATGATTTTAATAGCAAGACCCGGCTTGTTTTTCATTAAAGCTTTCATTGTATTTGAGTAGTTGTAATCCATGTTTTTCCCACCTTCTAGCATTATTTTACATTACATCATAATTATACCCAATAAGTGAAATTATGTAAACAAATAAAATAAAAAAACAAATAATTCCATAGAAAATGACATTTTGTGTTTCTTTTCTGTCAATTCTCCATGGAATCTTTCGTTGTTTCTCTTATTGTGTAATGCAATCATCAGCCAGCCTTGTCAGCTAACTGCGCCGGTGGCAGTTTCACCACCTGATAAACTGGGATAAGGCCGATTATAATATTAATCATATATAGGAAGATAAGAAGACCGATTACTGCACTCCAGGGGTACACGATATAAGCCTCCAGGGAGGGAATTACATCGATGAATTTAATAATACTACTGGTAACCAGTACCACCGGCAACATAGTATAATTGGTTATCATGATGATCTCTAAAACAAAGGCTGCTAGGATGCTCTTCCTTGTAATACCGACCAGGCGGTAAACGGTCATCTCCTGCGCTCTGTTAATCGCATTGGATTTCATCGTAAAGTACAACATGCACATGGATATGATAAAAATCGTAATTGTTGCAATGAATTGAGCATTCAGTTGAACTGATCGGCTTTCCTTATAATCCTTCATCTGTTCATCATAGGTGTCACTGACTAACATTTCAACATAAGTAGAATCATACCTGCCGTTCTCCAAGGAAAAATAATCCTTAGCCCTCTGATTATCCTCACCGTATATCATAAATTTCCGGTTGGTACAGATATAACTGTTCAAGATTTCATTATAATCGGTGTCATTAACGATATAGGATACCCCATAGGAATCCGGAATATAACCAACCACTTTATACCCTCGGTTATTCTTCGCAGTGAAAAGCAGCTCTCCCTCATTTAGCATATTATTATAATCGGATTGGCTCACTAGCGTCTCGTCTTCCGCAAGTTCCAATGCATCGAACTGTCCGGGGATATCACTCTTCAACTGCTCTAGAGATGCAATCGGATCGGCCCAGGAAGCCATACTGATCCCTAGATATTTATCGACGTAAATTGTTGGTTCTCCAGTATCACAGATACCTACAATCGTTACAACGGATCCGTTAAAATCAGCCCAAAGATAAAGTCCGAGGAAATCATCGATGGTCATTATATTATTAAGGACATCATTTTCTAAAAAGGTATTCAGAACCCATCGGTCCACAACAATTTCATACCTCTGCTCCGGCATCCTTCCAAGAATCAGTTCCTCTTCGTTCAGATGATCCAGCGTAACATAAGAGGCTTCCGGCAAAGTATTCGTTTTTCTCGAAATCTGCCCGAAGCTGTTATAACCAAAGCTCAGCTTCGTATTCAGATCAATATAAATACCCTCTGCTACCTTACTCTCTAGGAACTGATCATAGATATCGTTAAAGCTTTCATAGTACTGAGTATTATTTGATGATGAATTACGCTTGGCATTAATAAACAGGTAGTGGGAATCCTCTGTGATGAAGGCCACCTTATCCACTGATGCTGCTGTGATGTAATCCTGCAATGCATATACCAGAAGAAGCGCTGTAACAATAAAAGCAACAATCATAAAGATCTGTTTCTTACCAAGCATGGCAACATTGGTTTTTGCTAATTGGCTAATCTCCCGAAAGGAGAGACGGGATTCCTTGACCGCCCTAATCTTAGAGAGAGAATAATCGAACTCCTCCACCTGCTCCAGGTTAAGAACCGGTTTAGCATCATCCACCATCTGCATTTCCGTTGAAGAATTTAAGAAGACCACCCTTGACTCCTCCGGAGCCTGAATGTATAGCTTTCCGTCTGCAAAGACCATATTAAGCTTAACGTCATTCCGTTCTCCCTTATGATAAAAGCAGATATTGATGTTGTCGGTGATCAGATCTTCTTTCTCAAATTCCTTCAGATACAGATTCGTATCATCACTGAACCGATAGGTATTCTTACCTTTATGGCCTGCATCTGATACTATCCTACCATCTTTGATTTGAATAATACGGTCTGCAAAGAACTCTGCAATATGTTTTTCATGCGTCACAAGAATAACCAGACAATCCTTGGATATTTTTTTGATAATACTCATGATTCGCATCGTATTCGCTTCATCGAGATTACCGGTCGGTTCATCTGCAAAGATGATATCCGGTGATTTTATTAAAGCCCGCGCTATGGCAATTCTCTGTTGCTGCCCACCCGAAAGCTGGGAGACAAGTCGCTTTTTGAACTTCTTCATATCTACTGCCTGAAGGACATAATCAAGTCTGGCTTCCTTCTCCTCCTCAGTGAGATCAAACATATTCAACGCCAGTTGAATATTATACGATACCGTATAATCCTGAAGCAGATATTGCTCCTGAAAAATGTAAGCAAATTTTGAATTACGGAGTCTTTCCACTTCCTTAGGAGAGTATCCCTCCAAAGTAACGTCATCAATTGTAATCTCACCGCCTTGAAAGGTATCAAGCCCTCCGATTGTGTTCAGTAATGTAGTTTTTCCGGAACCGCTTTCACCAAGGATACATACCAGACCCGCATCACCGAACTCTATACTTGTATCATTGATTACATGAATTTCGTTCGGCTTTCCTTTATTAAAAAACTTATCAAGTTTACTGATTTTTATCATATTAACTCCATTTCTGTTTATGCTGCAAATACTTGTTGAACAACCATACGGTCACTGTAATCACAGCAAAATTAAGTACAATATAGACTGCATAAGTAAACATATTATAATATTTGATCATATTGATAAGATAATTAATATGGAACAGGCTCAGTATATTGGCTGCTACAATAATAAGAAGCATTGCATTTACTGCATAGCAATACATTTCGAAGAAATTAATTAGTTTGACTGAACTATGTTTCATACCCAGAGAGCCTAGTACCAGGAAGTCCTTATTCCTTATTTTCATGATTGCACGCAAAATTAGAATTTCCAGGATGCTCATAATAACCAATACGAGTACCGCCCTTAGAAGAATTACGTTTCTGACGGCAAGTTTATTGCGGTCATATCCAAAGGAACTGATCCGAAAGGAGCTGATGACCTCATAGCCCATTGCTTTCAATTCTTTCAGAACATAATCCGTATAAATGTAATCCGTAATATAGACAGATGCTTGAGTGCTTTTTTGATCATACAGCTCATGAAACCAGTCCTCACTTATTTCAACAAACCGCATTGAGCTTAAGTGGTAATCACCTAGTACCACAGAGTCGTAGCTATACTCTATACCTGAGAGTACTGCAGTAACCTCTCCTCCCCCCGGTAGTTTGGAATCGGGACTTGAAAGATCAATGGATAACCTTGCCTGTCCATATTCCAGGTTTTCGCCGATCACAGGGTAGAAGCTGATATTCGTCGTATATTTATTTGTAATGATATTCTTATCAGCTGCTAGGTAATAGTTATCAAAGTACATCTTAACGGATAGCATATTACACAGGTCTTCTGAGAAAAACACCTGATTATAGTCCTTCTTCAGTAAACCGACAATGGTTACAGAAGTTTCATAGAATTCATCATAGCTCCATGTATTCTGGCTAGAGAAGAAACAAGACTGTTCCGTGCCGAGCAAGCTCTCATCCTCAGAATATATTACAATTTCATTCCTTGCGGATGGGAGTCTTCCTACCCTCAAATCCTTTTCCGTGATACAGGTGGTGGATTTCACAAAGTTTGCATTACTAAGTTTTTTAAATAGCTGAAGTCGTCCGCCTTCTCCATCACCTCTCGGCCTGTAGATGTATTCATAATCTATTCCTGGGGTGATATAATAATTAATATCATTGGCGTAATCATGCATATCAGCCATCTGAACGTATTTTACCGAGATAAATTTCAAGATATCCTGATCTGTTATCTCACTTCCATCTGACTTTTTCACTACAATCCGAGTATCATCGTCATTGTAAAAATAAGTAGGGTCATATATCTTACAGTAAGTATCATCCCAATTGCTATAGATTTCACCGAGGAAGAGAAAGGATACTGCTGCCGTCAAAAGTAAAAATGCCATGAAAAGCAGAACTCGCCCGGGCTGAGTTGTTATGTTCATATAAGTAAATCTTAAGGCTGTTTTCCCTGCTGAGATTACTTTTTGCTTTTTACCTAGATTAAACTCTTGTTCCTTCGTTTCATTTATAATTCTTATCTCTTGTAATTCATTTATCGCCTCAGCCTCTGACCGTTGATTCATTAATGTATCAGAGACCACTTCACCTTCATGCATACGAACTTTTCTGGTAACATAGGGGGCTGCTTCTTCATAATTATGCGTAACCGTAATGATTAATTTTTCCTTCGATAGCGACTTTAACAGCTCCATAATCTGTCTTCCGTTTTCACTATCCAGATTACCGGTCGGCTCATCGGCAATAATGACATCCGTATTCTTGGCAAGAGCACGAGCTATGGAAAGTCGCTGCTTCTGTCCGCTGGATAACTTCGAAGCATGTTGGTAAAGCTTATCGCTCAGTCCGACTTTATTAATAAGTTTCTTTGCTTTCTTCTTGGCTTCCGCAACACCGTAACCCTGGATATATAAGGCACATTCCACATTGTTCAGTACTGAATAGTGTTCAATCAGGTTATAGTTCTGGAATACAAAACCCACCTTATTCTTACGGTAGTCATCCCAATCAGCGGAATCATAATAGGAGGTCGCTTCCCCATCAATATATAATTCACCATCATCATATCCGTCCTGTCCACTGATGATATTCAGCAATGTAGATTTGCCGCTGCCGCTTTCACCGGTAATTGCTACAAATTCACCGATATTAAACTCCAGATTAATCTTTCTCAATGCCGGAACTACTGAATTAGAGGAATAATAATATTTTGAAATATTCTCGAGTTTAATCATTGTCAACCTCCAAACCTGCTCATTGTTACTCTTGATAAAATCTTTCCTTCATTATTTCATATATTTAATAACATTTTTACCTTAAAAAATATAGATATTCCATAGGTAAATTTAGATTATTACTGACAGCACATGGAATATCACAACATAATTGCCCTTAGCATATTACTATATCCTACATCTGTCAACAAAAAATACACCTACCATTAGAGGATGAAAATACAAAGCAGAGTCAATGATGTTTATAAAAGTTAAACTACCATAAATATTTTATTTCGATATTTATAAAATCATATTGACACATTCCTATTTTACGCATATAATCTAATTATGATAATAAACGAGGTGATAGATATGAAATCAAAATTACACCAAACCGATGAACTTAATACAAATTATAATTCACAGGGGGAATTCAATAAGCGTAACTACCGTTTAGAGAGAGAGACGAAAGAATCTATTGCGAGTGCTTGCTTGCGCTGGAGAGCTGAAAGGAGATACTTATAATGCAGTATGTAGCTGAATATTTAAACTTTGTCCATGAGCTGATGGCTGAATATGATAATAACGTTAAGGTTTTAAAAGCGGATAACCGAGAGGATGAATCCATCCTGTATAAGGTACGTATGAACATATGCGATATTTTCTGTAAGATGGCTGATGCGACAGACAAAAAAATCAAAGGAATGAAAATCACGGAGATTGAAGAAAGTAGCAAGAAATTCAACGAGGAATATCTTACTTGGTTTGAGAAAATTCCGGTTAATTGGAAAACCAGCCTGGAGCTGGCTAAGAAACATAGTGATGTATTTGTAGTTCAGACAGAGGAAATCAAGCTTGAGACAGCTGCCCTCCTAAGAAGCAAATTTATCGAATTGTCCGGAGGAGAAATCCTCCCTCAGAATTAGGAGGGGATTAAATGACAGAAACTCAGGCAATTGAGTTATTCAAATGTTTATCCGACCGCTCCAGACTCCAGCTTCTGAAGTCCCTGAGCATTGAACCCATGTATGTGGAACGGTTGTCAGAACGCTTGAATCTAACTCCTTCGACAATCTCTTTCCATTTGAAGAAGTTGGAGAATGCAGGGATTGTTTACTCACAGAAGGAGCAGTATTATCAGGTATACCATCTGGTGGAATCAATTCTGAAGCTTAACATCCTGGATCTGATTAAGGATGAATCCTCGGAGATTAATGAGCAGCAGGAGCGAGAAGAGAATTATGCGAAGAAGGTACTTGATAATTTCTTCGAGTATGGCAAGTTGAAAAATATTCCCGCTCAGCGAAAGAAGCGTTTGATCGTCCTACAGGAAATCTTGAAGGAATTTGAGGTCAGCAAAAAGTACACTGAGAAAGAAGTAAATCTGATTATTGCCAATTTCCATGACGATTTCTGTACGTTACGGCGTGAGATGATCGTCGAGAAATTAATGGACCGGGAAGGCATCAATTACTGGAGAATTCAGTAGAGGTTCGGTAATAAGTTATTCCTTGGATACTCCGTACTCCTTAACAAAGAGCAGTACTGGAATCTCTCAGAGATTCCAGTACTGCTCTTTTCCTTTATTGTTTTTAGATCCATAGCGTATTACTTAGTAAGGTAGTTTTTAATTAACATTATACAGTTAACTATATACCGTTTATTAACTTTATACCGTTAATTCTCTTAAAATATCCTTTAACTACTGTGGACCTATTACTTTATGAGGTACATAAGTCTCTTCAAGATAAGCCACCTCTTCCGGTGATAGCTTAATATCCAGTGCTTTAACAGCATCTGTAATATGAGTTTCCTTCGTAGCACCAATAATAGGAGCAGTAACACCTTCTTTTTGCAATACCCACGCCAGTGCTGTCTGCGCACGATTAACACCATATTTATCTGCAAGTTCTGCTACCCGATTAATGATAGTGCGATCTTGTTCCTCTGCATGACCATACTTCATTTTAATTACTGCATCGGTATCGCCGCGATAGGTTGTTTCTGATAAGTCCCTGGTCAACTTACCACCCGCAAGCGGACTATAAGGAGTAATCGCTATCTTTTCTTCCTTACAAAGGGGTAGCATTTCCCTCTCTTCTTCTCGGTAAATAAGATTCAAATGGTTTTGCATGGAAACAAATTTTGACCAACCATGCTTTTCGGAAGTATAAAGCGCTTTCTGAAATTGCCATGCAAACATGGCGGAAGCACCAATATATCTTGCCTTTCCCATCCTAACAATATCATTCATTGCTTCCATCGTCTCTTCAATCGGCGTATTATAATCCCATCGATGAATAATATAAAGGTCAACATAATCAGTACCTAGTCTCTTTAGACTATGATCTATTTCACTCAGGATAGCCTTTCTGGATAAACCACTACCATTAGGTCCTTCCTTCATTTTGCCCCAAACCTTCGTTGCAAGAACGATTTCATCTCGATTTGCAAAGTCCTTCAAAGCCTTTCCTAAATACTGCTCACTCGTTCCATTGGAATAAACATTGGCTGTATCAAAGAAATTAATACCCTGATCCAGTGCCAACTTAACTATTGATCTTGTCTTCTCTTCATCTAAAACCCATTGGTGGAACCCCGGAATAACCTCACCGAAGCTCATAGCCCCAATGCAAAGTCTTGATACATCCATACCTGTATTACCGAATTTTACATATTCCATAGATTAACCCTTCCTTTCAACAATAAAATAGTCTCCCTGATCCTCCACTGCTTTCCTGAGTACACAATGGTTTATAACTTACCTTTTAATATCAAATATAGCACTTACATTCTCCAAATCATCTCTTATCTTGATATGTTGTGGACATACTTTTTCACATTTACCGCATTTGATACAATCTGATGCTTTCCCTTTCTCTCTGGTATACACCCCATAGTACCATTCACTGTTCCAGTCTTTAAACTGTTTATTAGCGTTATAACAAGCAAACAAGTCAGGAATCGGTATCTTCTTTGGACATTCATCGATACAATACTGACATGCTGTGCATGGAATCATGTCCTCCGTTTTAAGCATCTCCCTGATACGATTTACTATCCGATGTTCATCTTCAGAAAAAGGAATAAAATCCTTCATATAGCTGGTATTATCATTCATTTGTTCCATGTTGCTCATACCACTTAATACCATGAAAACCTTGTCAAAGGATGCGCAGAAGCGGATAGCATAACTGGCATAGCTGGCTTCACTATTAAAGTCATCCAGGATTTTTTTAGCCTCCTCCGGGAGATTAACAAGTACTCCACCTTTTACAGGTTCCATTACAATTACCGGTTTATTATACTGCTCACACACCTGATAACACTTAAAGCTTTCAATGACCGGATCATCATAATCAGCATAGTTAAATTGAATCTGTACGACTTCAATCTCAGGCTGCTCACTTAAGATTTTCTCCAGAACAGCCGCTTTGTCATGGAATGAGATACCGATATGTTTGATTTTACCCTCTTCCTTCCATTGCTTAGCAATTTCGAAAGCATGGCATCTCTTATATTTCTGATAGAAGTCATCATTCATCGCATGCATAAGATAATAATCAAAATATTCAACTCCGGTATTCTTCAGCTGTTCTTCAAACAGTGGTCTGATTTGTTCTTCCTCTTGAAAAAAATGAGTCGTCAGTTTGTTTGTCAGTACATAAGAATCTCTTGGATATCTCTTTACCAAACACTCTCTGAGTGCAATTTCACTTTTACCTCCAACATAGCCATGTGCGGTATCAAAATAGCAAAAACCAGCCTCAAAGAACCTATCAATCATCTGATTCAACTGCTCATAATCCACTTCCTCATTCGTCCCCATTGGAAGCCTCATACAACCAAAGCCTAGCTTATCCTTCATATGTTCTCCTTTCATTCCGTCGTCTGTTTCATCTATAGCATACTCTCTGGAGTTAACTCCAAGTCAAGCATTTTTTTCAATGTTTGAGTAAAATATAATAGTAAATTCGTGTTTCACCTATTAAATTCGTGTTTGATGATTTTAGTCTTACACAATATATGGTATGGTAAAAATGGTAAGTGGATTCCTCCGATAAAGGAGGATTATTGTGCCTAAGAAAAATAAATATGACCAGAAACATCTTTCTACCAGCCAACGTATCCATATCGAAAAGGGATTGAATGACGGACACTCTTTCGCTGCCATTGCAAGGAAGCTTGATAAACATCCAAGTACCATCACAAAAGAAGTGAAGAAATATCGCACTTTCCAACCTTATTATGATGATCCAAAAAAGCTGCCTCAGTGTGCAATGTTCAAAGAATGTACCATGCGGTTTCTCTGTGACGAAAAGGATTGTGTGAAAATGTGCAAATCCTGTTTTGATGTAAAACTACAGGTTGTAAAATGTTCTTATCTCTGTCCTGAATACAAAGTACCACAATGTCCTTGCATCCGAAAAGCTCCTTATGTCTGCAATAGCTGTTCTAAAAGCAAACGGTGTAATAAGCACAAAGCGTTCTATATCGCCCAAAATGCGGATAAGTCATCTCAGGAACTGCTTGTATCCTGTCGTTCAGGTATCAACCAAGATCCTGCCGATATCGCAATGCTAGATGATTTAATCTCACCGTTGTTAAAGCTAGGTCAATCCTTGGCACATATCTATGCCTTTCATGGGCATGAGATTCCCTGTAGTCGTAAAACTCTTTACAATTACATTGAGCAGGGTGTATTTACCGCCAGGAATATAGACCTAAGGCGTAAGGTGCGTTATAAATGTAAACCAAGGAAAACAGGTACAAGAATCAGCCTTGCTGCTAAGGAATTCCGTATTGGCAGAACTTATGAAGATTTCCAGAAATACATACAGGAAAATCCTATGATTCCGATTGTGGAAATGGACACTGTGGAAGGTGGACGAGATAACAGCAAACAGGCGTTTATGACGATGTTCTTTCGGAACTGTTCTCTCATGCTGATATTTGTTTTAGAAGAAAAGACACAGGATCATGTCATTGAAGTATTTGATCTGTTGGCAGAAAGGCTTGGCATAGAAACCTTTCAGGAGTTGTTTCAGGTGATTCTCACCGACAATGGAACCGAATTCCAGTTTCCTGCCCGTCTGGAATGTGATAAAAACGGTGAAATCCGTACAAGGATTTTTTACTGCAACCCTAACAGCTC
>FWWL01003850.1_pt1 | contig 26407 bp, 20 predicted proteins | sample 2228331 | NCBI WGS metagenome assembly FWWL01 (sample SAMEA103939775, study PRJEB20133) | metagenome
GCCCACCCTGACGCGAAACTTGCGGGGCGGGGGTTGTCCCCCGTCCCGCAAGTTTTCACGGCCACACCGTGAGCACGTCGCCGGGTTGGACCGGCACCACGTCGAGCGAGGCCGTCCGGCCCTGGACCCGGGTCCCCGCCGGCCCTTTCAGACCCGGGTCGAAGAGGACGACCTGCCGGACGCCCGGCGGAATCTCAACCGGGGTCTCTTCCGGGCTCCGGCGGTCCACCCAGACGGTCCGGTACGCCGGCCGGTAAAACTGGAGCGCCCGGTACGATTCGGCGGCCACCACCAGGGTCGAATCGGGCGCAAACCGGTCGAGAAGGCCGAGCCGGTCCCCGAAGGAGGCGTCGGCGGCCACCAGGCCCGGGTAGGTGAGAAGCCGCGGGTGGAAGAAAAAGACGGCGGCGTTGAGCAGGGCCACCGCCACCAGGCCGGCCCAGAAAACCCTGCGGTCGCCCGCTATCCCCAGGCCCCAGGCCGCGCTAACGGTGAGGGCCGGCAGGAAGGAAAAGATATACCCGGGGTCCCCGATGTGGACCAGGGTGTAGAAGGCCAGGGGCGGACCCGCCCACAGGGCGAGACAGCCGGCCACCCGAAGGCCCCGCCCCCGCCGCCGGAGGTCACGGCCGAGTTGCAAAAGGCCGGCGGCCAGCGGGACGGCCGTGAAGTACAGACCGTAAAAGACGTAGGCCGCCGTGTCCCGGATGTTTACCCCGAGGGCGGCCGGTCCCCGGGCGCCGGGGGCGTACCGCTGCCAGACATCATGTTCGAAGTAGCCGCCCAGCGCCTGGAAGTAGCCGGACACGCCGCCGGAAAGGACAACGGTCGGCACCAGCCAGCCCAGCCCCAGCCCCCCAAGCAGGACAATGGCCGCAAGCCGCCGCGGCCACGCCGCCCGCCGCAGCGACCAGACCCAGAGCGGCCCCAGCAGCAGGACCAGGTCGGGCCGGAAACCGGAGCCGACCCCCAGGGCGGCGCTGGCCAGGAGCGGCCGGCCGCCGAACGCGGCCAGGCTGACGAGGGCCCCGAAAAAGGCCAGGGCCGGATACGCCAGGCCCACCAGGCCGTAGGCCCAGAACGTGACCGACGTGAGGAGAAGGACGGCCGCGGCGACCCCGGCGGCCCGCCCGCCGGCCACGGTCCGGCCCACCAGGTAGGTTGCCAGCACGGCCCCGGCGCTCAGCAAGGTGCTCACCAGAGTGAGGCTCCGGGGCGGGTCGTGGAGGGCCAGGTTCACGACCCACCCAAGTGCGACGAAGTAAAAATAGCCCGGCGGGTGGGGCCGGTGTTCCCGGACGTCGAAGTGCAGCACCGCCAGGGCAAAGTTGGCGGCATCCCAGTTGAAAAGATAATCCCGCCAGAGGGGGACCCGGCTCGCCAGGGTGAGCAGGACCAGACCGGCCCCAATGGCCAGGTCGGTCCGGCCCAGCCGTTCGGCCACCGCCGCCCGCACCGGGCCCGTCAGGGCTACGGCCGGAGAGCCCGCGTCCTTCACGGCCGTTTCAGTGCCGCCGGTATCGGGCCAGCAGCTCCCGCGCCACCCCCGCGTCGTCGAAGGGTATCCGGGTCCGGCCGATGGGTATGAACTGCTCGTGGCCCCGGCCGGCGACCAGTACCAGGTCCCCCGGCTGCGCCCAGGCCAGGGCCCGGCCGATGGCAGCCCGCCGGTCGAGGACCACCTCGAAGTCGATACCGGGCCGGCGGCCGATGGCTTCCAGGGCGGATGCCATCACCGCCGCGATCTCGGCCGGGTCCTCGTCGTACGGGTCATCCGTGGTAATGACGACGAAGTCGGCCTGACGGCCGGCAACCTCCGCCAGGCGGGGCCGGTTGTGCGGGTCGCGCCCCCCGGCGTGGCCGACGACCACCGCCACCCGGCGGGGCCCCTGCTGACGGAGGGCTTCCAGGACCGCGGCGAGGGCCGCCGGGGTGTGGGCGAAGTCGACCACGACCCGGAACGGCTGGCCGGCATCAACCTCGGTGAGGCGGCCCGGCACCGGCCCCACCTCCGGGGCGAAATCCGGCAGGAAGCCCAGGTCGACCCCAAGGCCCCAAACCGCCCCGATGGCGGCGAGCCAGTTATAAACATTGAAGCGGCCCGGCAGCCGGGTAACAACCTCGTATTGCCGGCCGTCCGCAAGGCGCACCTCAAACCGCGTCCGGTCGGGCCTTAATTCGCGAATCCGGCCGCAAACGGCCGCATCGGTTCGGTCCAGGCCGTAGTCGATGACCGGGACCGGAGAGGCCCGCCGGAAGTAATCGGCGTTCGGGTCGTCCGCATTTATCACCCCGAATTTCGGTCCACCCTTTTCGCCCCGGCCCAGCCCCTCGAAGAGCCGGCCCTTGGCGGCCCGGTAAAGCTCGAAGGTCCCGTGGAAATCGAGGTGCTCCGGGGTGAGGTTGGTAAAAACCCCAACGTCGAACTCAACCCCGCGCACCCGGTCGAGGGCCAGGGCGTGGGAGCTCACTTCGACCACGGCGTAGCCGGCGCCCCCCCGGACGGCGGCCGCCAGCCACGACTGGAGGTCGGGGGCCTCCGGTGTCGTGTGGCCGAAGGGCGTCGGCGTCTCCTCCCCATCGATGGCCGTGTAGACGGTGGTGAGGACCGCCACCCGGTGCCCGGCCCCCCTGAGCAGACGGCCGATCAGGTGGCAGGTGGTGGTCTTGCCGTCGGTGCCGGTGACCCCGACCACCCGCAGGGCCCGGGACGGGTAGCCGTAGAACGCCGCCGAAAGGTCGGCCAGCGCCGCCCGGGGGTCTTCGACCTCGACGACGAAGGGCGCCTTGACCGGAGTGCCGGTCCGGACAACGACCCCGACCGCCCCCCGGGCCAGGGCGTCCGGAATGAACCGGGCGCCGTCCCTGCGGAAACCGGGGATGGCCACGAAGAGGTCGCCGGGGGCCACCCGGCGGCTGTCGAAGGCGATACCGGTTACGGCCGCCGGCAGCCGGCCCCGGACGGCCGCAACCCGGGTTGCGCCGAGCAGCCGGGTGGGGTCCACCGCCGGCCGGTCCGCCGTCACGTTCGCCGGAGCACCTCCGGATTGACGCAGTGCTTCGGCTGGCCGCCGGAAAGGACGGCCACCAGGTTCTCGGCGGCCAGCACCGCCATCCGGGTGCGGGTGGCGTGGCTGGCGCTGGCGATGTGGGGCGTAATCACCACGTTATCCAGGGAGAGCAGCGGGTCATCCGGCGGGAGCGGTTCGGGCTCGGTCACGTCAAGGCCCGCCCCGGCGATCCAGCCCTCCTTAAGCGCCCGGTACAGGGCCCGGGGGTCAACAATGGGGCCCCGGGCGGTGTTAATCAAGATCGCGGTCGGCTTCATCAGGCGGAGCTGAGCCTCGCCGAACAGGTGGTAGGTTTCCCGGGTGAGGGGCACGTGGATGCTCACGAAATCACACCGGGGCAGGAGGTCCTCAAGCCGTGCGACGTACTCGAGGCCGAGCCTGGCCTCCTCTTCCGGCCGGCGAATCGGGTCGTAGTAAAGGACCCGCATCCGGAAGCCCTGGGCCCGCTCGGCCACGCCCAGGCCGATCCGGCCGAGGCCGACGATGCCCAGGGTCGCCCCGTGGATATCGTAGCCCAGGAAGGCCATGGGGCCCCAGGTCCTCCACCGGCCGGCCCGGACAAACTTGTCCCCTTCGACAATGCGCCGGGCCACGGCCATCAGGAGCCCGAAGGCGAAGTCGGCCGTAGTGTCGGTGAGGACGCCCGGGGTATTGCAAACGGCAACCCCGCGGGCGGTGGCGGCTTCCACGTCGATGTTGTCGTAGCCGACCGCCATATTGCTCACGACCTTAAGCCGCGGGGCCGCCTCCAGGAGGGCCCGGTCCACCCGGTCGGTGACCAGGGTGAAAAGACCCTCGACCTCGGCGGCCTTCGCCCGGAGGACCTCATAGGGCGGCGGCTCTTCACCCGGCCAGATTTCAACCTCGGCATACTGGCGCAAAATCTCAAGCCCCGGCTCGGGGACCATGCGGGTCACGAAGACTTTCGGTTTCATCGGCGCTCCCCCGGGGAATGCTGGCTTAGTCTATCAGATCGTGGAGCTTCATCGCCAGGTGGAGGGCCAGCCGGCTGTCGGGGTCCTCCAGGTTCCAGCCCGAAATCTCCTCAACCCGCCGCAGCCGGTAAAGGAGGGTGTTCCGGTGGACGTGGAGCCGTCCGGCCGCCTCACTCACGTTCAGGTTGGATTCAAGGCAGACCCTGAGGGTTTCAACCAGGTCGGAACGGTTCGCCCGGTCATACTCGACCAGCTTGCCCAGCGTCTCGTCGACGAAGCTGCGGGCCTCGGCCGGGAACTCGTCGGCCAAGATGGTCAGGAGCCGGAAGAGGCCCAGCCGCTCAAACAGCACCGGCCGCTCGGTCAGACCCAGCTTCCGGGCCAGGGTCAGGGCGCGCCTGGCCTCCCGGTGTGACCGGGCCAGCTCCCGCAGCTCGGCGCAGGGCCGGCCCACCCCCATGTAGGCGTGGCCGCCGACCCGCTCGGCCACGGTCTGCCGGACGGTCTCGGCGGCCACCGTCACCTGACCGTTCGGGGCCGGAAGAACCACGGTGAGTTTCCCCTGGTAAGGCGCGGCCAGCAGGGGCCGGCCGGCAAACTTCAGGCCGCCGGCCAGGGCCCGTCCGGCGTCCGCTTCCGGGGTCTCGAGGTCGATGACGGCGACGGCCAGCCTGCCGTCCAGCTCATAGCCGGCCCGGCGCGCCTGGGCCCGGACCAGGTCGTAGCTTACCGGGCGGCCGTTCAGGAGCTCATCGAGGAGGGCCGACCGGACCCGGTCGGTGTCGGGCCGCTGGCGGCCCAGCACGGCGGCGATGGCGGTGGCGGCCTGGGTCAGGGCGGTCTCGTCCAGGTCCCGGTCGCCCCCGCCGACGGGGGCCAGGATAAGGAAGCCGTGGGGCCCGGCCGGACCCGGAACGGCGGCGACGTAGGCCGGGTCGGCCATTTCGGCCAGGTTCACCCGCTGAACGCCGGCCTCGGCCCGCAAGTCCGGCGGCAGGGTGACCCGGTCCAGCTCCAGACTGCCCGTCTGGTCGCCGGCCAGGGTCAGAACCCGGCCCAGGGGGTCGGTCAGCAGGGCAAGCTTGCCGGTAACGTCGGCCAGGTGCCGGATGACCGGGTCGGGTCGGGAGTCCTGCAGGGCGGCTTCGGCGAACCGGCGGAAGAGCTCCCGGGCCTTCTGCTGGAGCTGGTCCCGCCGGTTCACCAGGTACCTGAGCACCTCCTGCTCGACCTCGCGGAGGAGGGCCGGCTCCGCCGGGTAGTAGAGGAGCGGGAGGCCGTGCCTTTCGGCCGCCCGGATTCCGGCCTCGTCCGGCGGGTCGAGGAGCAGGAGTCCGGCAACGCCGGTGGCGGCCAGGGCCCGCACCACCTCGGCCAGCGTCCGGTCCGGGTCGGCCAGGCGCATCACCTCCCCGGAAAGGATGGCCAGGTCGCTGCCCCGGATGCCCTGGAAGATGGGGAGCCGGCTCCGGCTGGCCACCACCCAGCTCACCTCCCGGTCAAGCTGGTCGGCCCCGGCCAGCACCCGGACCGGCTGCGGCCCCAGGCTCTCAAATTTCAGCTCCGACAGGTAGCGGGCAATGTCCCGCAGGGTTACCCCAAGACCCTCGCCCCTTCCCGGAAGTGGTTTACGATCGGCAGCCGGCGGTCTTTGCCGAAGGCCCGCGGCGTGATCTTGACGCCGGGCGGAGCCTGCCGCCGCTTGTACTCGTTGTTGTCGACCATCCGGATCACCCGGGCAACGACCGCCGGGTCGAACCCCATCTCAACGATGTCCTGGAAGCTCCGGTCCTCCTCCACGTAAGCTTTCAAAATCGGGTCGAGCACCTCATAGGGTGGCAGCGTGTCGACATCCCGCTGGCCGGGCCGGAGCTCGGCGCTCGGCTCCTTTTTGAGAACGCTTTCGGGGATCAGGTCAAAGCCGGCCAGGCTGTTGCGGTAGCGGGCCAGGTCGTAGACCATGGTCTTGAAGACATCCTTGAGGACCGCAAACCCGCCGGCCATGTCCCCGTAAAGGGTGGCGTAGCCGGTGGCCAGCTCGCTCTTGTTTCCGGTTGTGAGAACGAGCCAGCCGAACTTGTTGGAGAGGCCCATCAGGATTATCCCCCGGATCCGGGACTGGATGTTCTCCTCGGCCACCCCCGGCTCGGTTCCGGCGAAGGCCTCGGCAAACACTTCATCCAGGAACACCCGGAAGGCCGGCTCGATCGGAATGGTGAGCAGCCGGATGCCCAGGTTCCGGGCCAGCTGCTGAGCGTCCACGACGCTGGCCTCCGAAGAGTAACGGGACGGCATACTGACCCCGATGACGTTCTCGGGGCCGAGGGCGTCGACGGCAACGACGGCCGTCAGGCTGGAGTCGATGCCGCCGGAGAGGCCGATGACAACCTTCTCAAACCCGGTCTTACGGACGTAGTCCCGAACGCCCAGGACCAGGGCCCGGTAGACCTCGGCCGGGTAGTCCAGAAGCCCGGCGACCTCGCCGTTGACCCGGTGGTGCTTGGGGGCAGGGGGCGCCTCGGTGACCTCCACCCGGCGCACCCGGTCGCCCGGCGTCGGAAAGAAGAGCCGCTCCTTCCGCCGGCGGGGGTCATGCAGCCGCTGGCGAAAGACGGCCCCGACGTCCAGGTCGGCCACCAGCAGGGTCTCTTCGAACTGGGCCGCCCGGGCGAGCAGCTCGCCGGTCGGACCGAAGACGGCGCTGGCCCCGTCGAAGACCAGCTCGTCCTGGCCGCCGACCATGTTCACGTAGCAGATGATGACCGTCTCGTCGGCCGCCCGGGTTGCCAGCATCCGCTCCCGGTGGCGGGCCTTGCCGACATGGTAGGGGGACCCGTTGATGTTGATGATCACCTCGGCCCCGGCCTGGGCCTGGACCGTCATCGGACCGACCGGGTACCAGATGTCCTCGCAGATATTTACGCCGACGTTTACGCCGTTTATCCGGTAAACCGGGCACGAGTCCCCGGGCCGAAAGTAACGGTCCTCGTCAAAGACGCCGTAGTTGGGCAGGTAAATCTTGTGGTAAACGTCGACAATCCGCCCGTCATGGATCACGGCGGCGGCATTATGGGTATCCGAATCCGAGTCGACAAACCCCACCACCGCCGTGATCCCCCAGCAGTGCCCGGCCACCTCCCGCAAGGCTTCAAGGTTTTCCCGGACAAAACTCGGCTTCAAGACCAGGTCTTCGGGGGGATAGCCGGTTATCGCCAGCTCGGGGAAGGCGACCAGGTCCACCTCCAGCTCCCGGGCCCGGTCGACCCAGGCCTTGATTTTCGCAACGTTACCCGCCAGGTCGCCAACGGTGGGGTTGATCTGCGCCAGGCCAACCCGGAGTCTGCGCATGTTCAGTACGCCTCCAGATAACGGGCAAGCTCCCAGGGTGTAACCTGGTCCCGGTAGCCGGCCCACTCGAGCCGCTTCGCTTCGATGAACCGTTCAAAGACCGGCGCCCCCAACGCCTCGATGATGACCGGGTCCTGCTCGAGGGCGTCGAGGGCCTCGGCCAGGGACATGGGCAGCAGGCCGATGTTGCGCCGCCGCAGCTCCGTCGCATCCATCTGGTAGAGGTTTTCTTCAACCGGCTCGGGAAGGGGCAGCCGCCGGCGGATGCCGTCAAGGCCGGCCCAGAGGAGAACCGCAAAGGCCAGGTAGGGGTTGCAGGCCGGGTCCGGCGACCGGATCTCAACCCGGGTCCGGCCGACCTGGTCGGGCGAAAGCTTCGGGACCCGGATGAGGGCGGCGCTGTTAATCCGGGCCCAGCTGATGTGGGCCGGGGCCTCGAAGCCGGAGGCCAGCCGCTTGTACGAGTTGACCAGGGGGGAGGTGACGGCGGTGATGGCCCGGGCGTGGTGGAGCTGCCCGGCGACGAAGTAGCGGCCGACCTCCGAAAGGCCGTACTCGTCGTTCGGGTCGGCGAACAGGTTCCGGCCGGTCTCCACGTCGAACAGGCCCTGGTGGATGTGCATCCCGGAGCCGTAGGTGCCCTGGATCGGCTTCGGCATGAACGTTACGTGCAGGCTGTGGGCCTGGGCCACTGCCTTCAGCGCATACCGGAGGGTGACCGTCTGGTCGGCCGAGGCGATCGCCTCGGTCATCGCCAGGTCGAGCTCGTGCTGGCCGGCCGCCAGCTCGTGGTGGCTCGCCTCCACCGGAACGCCCATGGCCTGCAAGGTTCGGACCATCTCGTGGCGGACCTGGATCGCCAGGTCGGTGGTGAAATCGAAATAGCTGGCCTGGTCGTGGGGAAGGGGCGCAATCTGGCCCGAGTCGTCCCGGCGGAAGAGGAAGAACTCAACCTCCGGTGCGGTCCGGTATTCGAACCCGAGCTCCCGGGCCGCTTTGACCGCCCGCAAGAGCACGTACCTCGGGTCGCCGGGGAACGGCTCCCCGGCCGGGGTGAAGACCCAGCAGATGAGGCGGGCCGTCGCCGTCTCCCCCCGCATCCAGGGGATCACCGCGTAGGTGGACAGGTCCGGAACCAGGTACATGTCCGCCTCGGCAACCCGGGCGAACCCCTCGATGGCCGAACCGTCAAACCAGTGCCCCCGCTCGACGACGTCCGCCAGCTGCTCGGCCGGAATGGTCACACTCTTCACCAGCCCGACAATGTCCGTAAACTGCAGGTTAAGAAACCGGACGCCGTCGGCCTCGATCCGCCGCCGGACCTCCTCAAGCAGCTCCGAACGACCCCAGGTCCCGTTCACCGGTCCTCACCAGCCTTGGTCATGTGCACAATAACTCCTCGCGTGGGCTCCAAACTGTTCGTATAATTTTAACAATGGCCGGCCGGACGTGTCCAGCCGTATCCCCGGCCGGGGCCGGGTCGTTTTAAATTAGGGCTGTGGGTGTGAACGGGCTGAAGCCGGGGACGGTCGTCCACGGCCGTTACCGGATTCTGGGGAAGGCCGGGGAAGGCGGCCTCGGGCAGGTCTACCTGGCCGAAGACCTCGTCGCCGGCGGCCGGGTCGCCTTTAAAGTGGGCTTCGGTTCTGCCGCCGGGTGGGCAGGTCGCGAGCCGCCGGTTCACCCCAACCTCGCCCGCGTCATCGAAGCCGGCGAGTGGGAGGGGCGGCCCTACCAGGTTTTCGAGTGGGTTGAAGGGACCGACCTGGCCACCCACCTGCGGCTGAACGGCCGGTCCGACCTGCCGACCGCCTGCCGACTCGGCAGCCATATTGCCGCCGGCCTGGCCGCCCTCCACGCCGCCGGGCTGGTCCACGGGGACGTTAAACCCCGAAACGTTATAGTCAGCCCGGGTGACGGCGGCCCCACGGCCAGGCTGGTGGACTTCGGGGCGGTCCCGGCCGCCGACCAGCCGGTGGTGGCCACCCCTGTTTACGCCGCCCCCGAGGTGCTGGCCGGCCGGCAGCCCACCCCGGCCGCCGACGCCTTCAGCCTTGGGGTCCTCCTTTTCGAGCTGCTCACCGGGATAAGCCCGGCTCCCGATGCCGTCGGAGACGGCCCCCTTCGGCCGGCCCTCTGGAATCCGGCGGTTCCGCCGGCCCTGGACGACCTGGTGGCCCGGCTCACGGCGCCCGACCCGGAGCGACGGCCCGGGGACCTCCAACAGGTCGCCCGGACCCTTGGGGCCTGGGCAACTCCGGACCTGACGCCGACCGTTCCGCTGAGGCCCACCGCCCGCCTCCGGCCTGCCCGGCGGCCCCGACGGCCCTCCCCGGGTTCGCTGGCGGTGCTGGCCGGCCTGGTTCTGGTCCTCGGCCTCCTGCTCGGCTTCAGGTTAACCCAACCTGCCGGGGGTCCCGAACCTTCGGGCGGGGAGACGGCCCGGGCCGCCCCCGTCACCCCGCCGGCGGCGGTGGTCCCGGCCGTGGTCGGGATGCCGTCGGAGCGGGCGATTCAGGTTCTGGCCGGGGCCGGGCTTCGGCCAGAAACCCGCCAGGCGTACAGCCAGGCTGCGGCCGGGCTGGTCATTAAGCAGGCGCCGCCGGCCGGCACGGAGGTTGCGCCGGGCGCCACGGTCACCCTGACGGTCAGCGCCGGGCCGGCGCCCGCCCAGGCCGACGATGACCGGCGGGGTCCGGACCGGGGCCAGGGAAAGAAGCGGGGCCGGGACGATTAAGGGGTCTATTCCGGCAGAGATTCGGCCAGAAACTCGGCGATGTGCAGCACCCGCCAGGGCAACCCCCGGGCGAGGGTCCCGCCCCGGATCTGCAGGATACACCCCGGGTTGTCCGTGACGACCGTGTCCGCCCCGGTGGCGGCGATCTGGTCGAGCTTGCGCTTTAAGATGAGGTCGCTCGCTTCCGGGTAATCCAGGGAGAAGGTCCCGCCAAAGCCGCAGCACATGCCCCGGTCCCGCAGCTCGGCCACCTCGACCCCGGCCAGCCGGGTGAGCACCTCCCGGGGCTCCTGCCGCAGGCCGAGGGCATTGTAGGTCTGGCAGGCGTCGTGGTAGGTCACCCGGCGCACCTGCGGCCGGAATGACCCGGGCGGAACGCGGGCAACCTTGAGCAAAAACGAGACGAAATCGACGAACTTCTCGCCGACCCGCCGGGCCCGCTCGGCCCAATCGGGCTCGTCCCGCAGGATGTACGGGTAATCCTGCACGATGCAGCCGAGACAGCTGGGCGAGGTTGAGACAAAGTAGTCGGCGTCAACCTGCTCCAGGGCTTCGACGGTCACCCTGGCCATCCGTTTGGCGTCCGCCCGGTCGCCGGAGTTCCAGGCCACCAGGCCGCAGCACGGGGCCGGCTGGCCGAACACGACCCGGGCGCCGGTCGCGGCCAGGACCCGGACGGCCGCCAGGCCCATTTCCGGGTAGAGGCGGTCGGTTATACAGCCGGGGAAGTAGGCCACCCGCAGGCCGGCGGCCCGACTTTCCGGAAACCGGGGCGGGGCGGCTTCGGCCTCGGTAAAGGCCTCGCGGAAAAACCGGTCCGCCAGCTTCGGAAGCGGCCGCCAGCCGAGCAGCCGGCGGCCGAACGGGACGGCCCCAATGTGGCCGTTGCGGACGAAGGGCCGCTGAAGCACCCGCCCCAGCCGCATCGCCGCCTCGAACCGGGCGGGGTCGGCAAGCTGGCGCAGGATAAACCCCTTGGGGAATTTAATCCCCTTCTTCTCGGCCAGACGGACCCGGACTTCGAGAATCTGCCGGGGAATGGGGATGCCCACCGGGCAGACGGTTTCGCAGGCGTTGCAGCTCAGGCAGAGGCTCTGGGGGCCCTCGGCCGCGTCGGGGCCGTGATGCCAGGCGGTGAGGACAATGCCGATCGGGCCGGTGTAGATATAACCGAAGGCGTGGCCGCCAAGGCTAAGGTTGGCCGGGCAGACATTCGAGCAGGCCGCGCAGCGGATGCAGCGGAGGGCGTCCCGGAAGTCCGGGTCCTCCCGCATCGCCAGCCGGCCGTTATCCAGCAAAACGATGTGGACCTCCCGGGGCCCGTGGACCCCGGTGGTGAGGGTGAGTTCGATGTCCCCGGTCCGGCTCGGGCCCGTGATGAACGAGACGTAGCTGGTCAGCTTCTGGCCGGTGGCGTTGCGGGGGAGGACCTTGAGAATTTCGAGGGCATCATCCAGGGTCGGCACAAGCTTGTCGATACCGACGACGGCAATGTGAACCGGCGGCAGGGTCGAGACCAGCCGGTCGTTCCCCTCGTTGGTGACGACCACAATGGTCCCGGATTCGGCAATGGCAATGTTGGCCCCGGTGATGCCGATGTCGGCGTCGATGAACGCCTGCCGGAGCCGCCGCCGGGCGACCTTCACCAGTTCGGCCACGGCCGGAGGGACCTGCTCGCCCAGTTTCTCGGCAAAGAGTTGGGCGACCCGCTCCCGGGTCCAGTGGACGGCCGGGGCGATCAGGTGGGACGGGTGCTCGCCGGCAAGCTGGACGATCCATTCGCCCAGGTCCGTTTCGACCACCTGAATGCCCAGGCTCTCCAGGTAAGGGTTGAGCTCCACCTCCTCAGTGGCCATCGACTTGGATTTGACAACCAGCCGGGCCCCGTTTTCCCGGCAGATTCGGCCGATGGTGGCCCGGGCCTCCTCGGCGTTGGCGGCCAGGTAAACCCGGGCACCGGCCGCCTCGGCCGCGGCTTTGAACTTCTCGACCAGGTCCGGAAGCCGGTCCACCCCGGCCGCCCGGCGCCGACCGAGGGCCTGCTGAATCTGCTCGAACTCGCCGGGGGCAAAGGCCCCCTCCCGGCGCTGGCGGAACGAGACGAAGGCCCGGTCGAGGGCCTCCCGCATCTGCTCGTTGGCAAGGGCTTCCTTGAGCCGGACTTTAAAAGGTGGGCGGGCTATAGCCATCGGGGACCTCCCGGTCTAGTCTATCGGGCCGGCCCGGCAGTGTCAACATTTGACAAATTCCCGGCGCGGAAATAGTATGTGATAGAGCAAAGGCAGGCGGCACATCGGACGAAAGGAGGAGGTAAAGGTGTTCCCCGCGGCCTTTGAGTACGTGGCTCCCCGAACCCTGGACCAGGCATTGGCCATCCTCGCCGACTACGGCCCCGACGCCAAGATTCTTGCCGGCGGCCAGAGCCTGATTCCGGCGATGCGCTTCCGGCTGATAACCCCCCGGGTCCTGGTCGACATCAACCGGCTGGAGGGCCTCAACTTCCTGGAAGAATCCGACGGCTACCTGAGGCTGGGGGCCCTGGTTCGCCACCGGGACCTGGAGCGGTCCGACCTGGTCCGCCGGCGCTACCCCCTCCTGGCCGACACGGCGGCGGTGGTGGCCGACCCCATCGTCCGCAACCTGGGGACGGTGGCCGGCTCCGTCGCCCACGCCGACCCGGCCGGCGACTGGGGGGCCGCCCTGCTGGCGGCCCGGGCCGAGGTTGTCATCGCCGGCCCCCGGGGTAGGCGGACCGTGCCCCTGGACGGCTTCTTCACCGGGCCGCTCGTGACCGTGCTCCAGCCGGACGAGGTGATTACCGAGGTCCGGGTTCCGGCAGCCGGTCCGGGGGAGGCCGGCGCATATTTAAAGCTTGAGCGCAAGGTCGGCGACTTTGCCACGGTGGCGGTCGGGGTCCAGGTTGTCGTGGACGGGGCCGGGGTCTGCCGGAAGGCGGGTATCGGCCTGGGCGCCGTCGGGCCGACTTCCCTCCGGGCGGCCGAAGCCGAAGCCTGGCTTGTCGGCAAGCCGCTGGACGAGGCGACCATCGCCCGGGCCGGCGAGCTGGCGGCGGCCGCATCAAGCCCGGCCGACGACACCCGGGGTCCGGCCGAGTACAAGCGGGATATGGTCCGGGTGCTCACGGTCCGGGCCCTGCGCCGGGCCCGCGAGCGCCTTCAAACCGCATAGCTCAACTGCGAGGGAGGTGTTGCCATGACCACGACCGAGGTTCCCCGGCCCCAGAGCCGTCTAACCGTGTCGGTGACGGTGAACGGGCGGCCGTACCGGGCCGAAGTTGAGGCCCGGATGCTCCTGGTCTACTTCCTCCGGGATGTGCTTCGGCTGACCGGGACCCACGTGGGCTGCGACACGACCAGCTGCGGGGCCTGCACCGTCCTGGTGAACGGCCGGCCGGTCAAGAGCTGCACGATGTTTGCGGTCCAGGCCGACGGGGCCGAAATCCTGACGGTGGAGGGGCTTGCCCGGGACGGCCAGCTCCACCCGCTCCAGAAGGCGTTTGCCGAGCACCACGGCCTGCAGTGCGGATTCTGCACGCCCGGCATGCTCTTAACGGCCTATGCCTTTCTGCAGGAGAACCCGAATCCGACCGAGGGGGAGATTCGCCGGGCGATCTCCGGGAACCTGTGCCGGTGCACCGGCTACATGAACATCGTCAAGGCGATCCGGCATGCCGCCGGCCAGCCGGTTGCAAGCTGAAGGGAGGTAAGCGATGACAGTCCAGGCCCCCGAAGTGCTGGGTCAGCCCGTACCCCGCAAGGAGGATGCCCGGCTCATCCAGGGCCGGGGTCGCTACCTTGACGATATTGTCCTGCCGGGCATGGTTTACCTGGCGGTCGTCCGGAGCCCGTACGCCCACGCCCGCATCAGGTCGATCCGGACCGACGCCGCCCGGGCGATTCCGGGCGTCCTGGCCGTGATTACCGGCGAGGACCTGGCCAAGCTCGGCCTCGCCTGGATGCCCACCCTGGCCGGGGATAAGCAGATGGTGCTGGCGGTGGGCAAGGTGCTCTACCAGTACCAGGAGGTCGCGGCGGTGGTAGCCGAGACCCGGGAGGCCGCCGCCGACGGGGCGGCCGCCGTGGAGGTCGACTACGAGCCCCTGCCGCCGGTGGTCGACCCCTTCAAGGCCCTGGAACCGGACGCCCCCGTCCTGCGGGAGGACCGGCAGACCAGGACCAACCACATCTGGCACTGGGAATCCGGCGACCGGGCCGCAACCGAGGAGGCCCTCCGCAACGCCGACGTCGTTATCAGGCAGGACATCAGGTTCCAGCGGGTCCATCCCGCACCTCTGGAGCCGTGCGGGTGCATCGCCGATTACGACCCGGTAACCGGCCGGCTCACCCTCTACGTCACGTCCCAGGCGCCCCACGCCTACCGGACCCTGCTGGCCCTGGTGGCGAAGCTCCCCGAGCACCTGGTCCGGGTGGTGTCGCCCGATATCGGCGGCGGCTTCGGCAACAAGGTTGCCGTTTACCCCGGCTACGTCTGCGCGGTGGTCGCCTCCATCATGCTCGGGCGGCCGGTCAAGTGGGTCGAGACCCGGACCGAAAATCTGGCGTCAACCTCGTTCGCCCGGGACTACCACATGACGGTGGAGCTGGGCGCCACCCGGGACGGGCGGGTCAGGGCCCTGCGGGTGAAGACCCTGGCCGACCACGGGGCCTTTGACGCTTCGGCGAACCCGTCCAAGTGGCCGGCCGGCCTCTTTAACATCTGCACCGGCGCCTACGACTTTCCGACGGCCTTTGTGGAGGTGGACGCGGCCTACACCAATAAGGCCCCCGGCGGCATCTCCTACCGGTGCTCGTTCCGGGTCACCGAGGCGTCGTATCTGATCGAGCGGGCCATGGACATCCTGGCCGCCGAGCTGAAGATGGACCCGGCCGAGCTCCGGCGGAAGAACTTCGTCCCGCCCGAAAAGTTCCCCTACACGTCTGCCCTGGGCTGGACCTACGACAGCGGCAACTACGCCGCCGCCCTGGATAAGGCCCTCCGGATGGTCGGCTACGAGGAGCTGCGGCGGGAGCAGGCCGAGCGGCGGCAGCGGGGTGAGCTCATGGGGATCGGGGTCTCCTCCTACGTGGAGATCGTGGGGGCCGGCCCGGGCCACCTCTTCGACATCGCCGGCCTCAAGATGTTCGACAGCTGCGAAATCCGGGTCCACCCCACCGGCAAGGCCATCGCCCGGTTCGGCACCCGCCACCAGGGCCAGGGCCACGAGACGACCTTCGCCCAGATCGTGGCCCACGAGCTCGGCCTGGCGGTCGAGGACGTCCTGGTCGAGGAGGGCGACACCGACACCGCCCCCTACGGCCTCGGGACCTACGCCAGCCGCTCCACCCCGACGGCCGGGGCGGCCGCCGCCCTCTGCGCCCGCCGGATCCGGGAGAAGGCCCGAAAGGTCGCCGCCCACCTGCTGGAGGCGGCCGAGGAGGACATCGTCTGGGAGAACCGGCGGTTCCAGGTTCGGGGCGCCCCGGAGCGGTCGGTCACCATGGCCGATGTGGCCTTCGCCGCCTACACCAACCCGCCGCCGGGGGTGGAGCCGGGCCTGGAAGCGGTTTATTACTACGACCCGCCCAATCTCACGTTTCCGTTCGGGACGTACGTTTGTGTGGTCGACATCGACAAAGGCACCGGCCAGGTGCACGTCCGCCGCTTCGTCGGGGTTGACGACTGCGGCAACGTCATCAACCCGATGGTTGTCGAGGGTCAGATCCACGGTGGCCTGACCGAGGGGTTCGCCATCGCCTTCATGCAGGAGATTGCCTACGACCGGGACGGCAACTGCCTCTCGTCCAACTTCACCGAGTACCTTGTGCCGACGGCGGTGGAGACGCCCCGCTGGGAGCTTGACCGGACGGTGACCCCCTCACCCCACCACCCGCTGGGGGCCAAAGGCGTGGGCGAATCGGCCAACGTCGGTTCCCCGGCCGCCTTCGTCAACGCCGTCGTGGACGCCCTCTCGCCCCTGGGCGTGCGCCACATCGATATGCCGATAACGCCCTGGAAGGTCTGGCGGATCCTGCGCCAGCACGGGGTCGCGGAGTAAGACGATGGGCTGGCGGCTGGCGGGCGGGGTGCGGTTAGACGAGCTGGTCCGGCAGCTGGAGGCCCGGGGCGAGGCCTTTGCGGTGGCGACGGTGGTCCGCCGGCGGCCACCGGCTTCGGCTCGGCCGGGCGACCGGGCCGTGATTACGGCCCGGGGCGAGGTTTACGGCTGGGTTGGGGGCGGCTGTGCCCGGGACCTGGTGGTCCGGGTCGCGGCCGAGGTGGTCCGGACCGGCCGACCCCGGCTGCTCCGGCTTGGGGCCCCGGCGGAGGATGAGGACGTTATTGCCGCCCCGATGGCCTGCCCCAGCGAGGGGGAGCTGGACGTCTTCATCGAGCCGTGGCTCCGGGAGCCGCGGCTGGTGGTCTTCGGCGAGTCGGTCGTGGCCCGGACCCTCGAAACCCTGGGCCGGACCCTGGGCTACGAAGTTACGGCGGTCGGCCCCGAACTGGGCGACCTCCCGGCCCCCGGCACCGCCCCCGAACTTTACGTGGTGGTCGCCACCATGGGCCACTACGATGAGGACGCCCTGGAGGCGGCCCTCCGGCTTCCGGCCCGATATATCGGCCTCGTGGCCAGCCGGCGCCGGGCCGCGGCCGTTCTGGCCGAGCTGGGCCGGCGGGGCTGGCCGGCCGCCGACCTTGCCCGGGTTCGGACCCCGGCCGGCCTCGACCTGGGGGCGGCAACCCAGGAGGAGGTCGCCCTGGCCATCATGGCCGAGGTCACCCGGCTCCGGCGGGCCGAGACCCCGCCGCCGGCCGAAGCGCCGCCGGTCCTGACCGCCCGGGACCCGGTCTGCGGCATGGAGGTCGACGTGGCCACCGCCCGCCACCGGGCCGAGTGGGCCGGCCGGACCTATTACTTCTGCTGCGCCCACTGCCGCCGGGCCTTTCTCGACAATCCCACCGCCTACCTGGCCGACGACCGCTAACCCGATTCGTCCGGGATCAGGTGGAGGGCTTCCGGGCTGACGGCAAGAGTCCAGACCCGGACCCGGTCGAGCCGGAGCCGCTCGTAAACGTACGCCGGGACCTCGACTTCCAGGTCGTAGTCCCGGTCCGGGGTAAGGCGGGGCCCGGCCACCCGGACGAAAAGAACCGACGCCAGGCCGTAGTCAACCTCGCCGGTGATTTCCCCGGTGAGGACGTTGGCGTCGGCGGCCCGGCCGACCCGGTCCGGGGGAACCAGGGCGATGCGTTCGGCCCGAAGGCAGACCCGGACCGCCGACCCGGGCCCGAGGCCGGCCGGTAAAGGTTGCGGCCGGGCCAGAAGGTCCCGCTCCCCGACCCGCACCCGAAGGCCCCCCTCCTCGACCGCGACGACCCGGCCGGGGAAGATATTCCGCACCCCCATCAGCCGGGCAACTTCCAGCCGGGCCGGCCGGCTGAGCACCTCCTTCGGGGGTCCAACCTGAAGGAGCCGGCCCCGGTCGATAACCGCGATGCGGTCGGCTAAAAACATCGCCTCGGCCAGGTTGTGGGTGACAAAAAGGGTCGGGATGCCGAGCTGCCGCTGCAGCTCCCGAAGGAACGTCTGGAGCTCGAGGCGGGTCGGGAGGTCCAGGGCCGAGAGGGGCTCGTCCAGCAGGAGCACCTCGGGCCTGACGGCCAGGGCCCGGGCCAGGGCGACCCGCTGCTGCTGGCCGCCCGAAAGCTGGTGGGGCCGGCGGTCGGCCAGGTCCCGGAGGCCGACGAGGTCCAGAAGCGCCAGGACCCGGTGCCGGACCTCCGCCCGCGTTCCCCGCAACCCGTAGGCGACGTTGTCAAAGACCGAGAGGTGGGGGAAGAGGGCGTAGCCCTGGGGCACGTAGCCGACCCGCCGGGCCTGGGGCGGCAGGTTGATACCGGCCTTCGGGTCGAAGAGCACCCGCCCGCCCAGGACAATCCGGCCGGCCTCCGGCCGAAAGAGGCCGGCCACGGCCCGGAGGGTGAGGGTCTTGCCGGCCCCGGACCGGCCGAAGAGCACCACCGTCTCCCGGCCGACGGTGAGCCTCAGCTCGAGGCGGAAGCCGGGCCAGGCGTGGTGAAGCTCAACCTCCAGCATGGCCTAAACGACCAGCCGCCGGCCGAGCCGCTGAATGGCGACCAGGCTCAGGATGCTGAAGGCCGTCAGGGCGGCAACCAGCACCCCGGCCAGGTCGAAGTTCCCGGCCTGGACGGCGTCGTAGACGGCGATGGCCAGGGTCTGGGTCCGGCCGGGGATGTTCCCGGCCACCATCAGGGTTGCGCCGAAGTCGCCCAGGGCCCGGGCAAAGGCCAGCACCGTCCCGGCCAGGATGCCCCGCCAGGCCAGAGGCAGGGTCACCGTCCAGAAGACCTCGGCTTCGGACCGGCCCAGGGTCCGGGCAACCTGCTCCAGCTCCGGGTCGACGCCCTCAAAGGCCGCCCGGCACGACTGCACCATCAGTGGAAACGCCGTGGCCGCCGCGGCCACCACCGCCCCCCGCCAGGTAAAGACCAGGGGAACCCCCAGGGCATCCAGAAGCTGGCCGACGGGACTGGTCCGCCCCAGGGCCACGAGCAGGTAGTAGCCCAGGACCGTCGGGGGCAGCACCAGCGGGACCGTGGCCAGGGCCGCCAGCAGGTCCCGGCCCGGAAACCGTCCCCGGGCCAGCACCCAGCCTAGCCCGGTGCCGATTATTAAGTTAAGGCCGGTTGCCAGGGTGGCAACCTGGGCCGAGAGCAGAAAGGGGAAGGGGTCGACCATCGGGCCTGAACTCAGTGGGCCGGCGTCTCAAACCCGTATTTCCGGATTAGCTGCTGGCCCTCCGGGCCCAGGATAAAGTCGACAAGCTGTCGGGCCAGCCGCTCGTTCCGGCTCCGGCGGAGGACCGCCAGGGCCTGGTCGAGGGGCTCGTGTAGCTCCTGGGGCACCACCACGTGGGGGATATCGGTCCCGACAACCTGGGAAAGGGCCACAAACCCGGCGTCCGCCTGCCGGGTCCGGACGTACTGGAAGGCTTGCTCGATATTCTCGCCGAAGACGAGCTTGGGCCGCACCTCGTCCCAGAGGCCGGTGCGCTCCAGGACCTGCTGGGCGGCCCGCCCATAGGGGGCAACCTGCGGATTCGCCAGGGCCACGTAGCGGATGTCGGCCGCCTTTAGCCCCTCGAGCGGAACGGCCCGGCCGAGCCGGGGCGCGGCCGCCAGCACCAGCCGGCCCCGGGCGTAGACCCGCTCGGTGCCGGGCACGGTGTGGCCCCCGCGGCTGAGGCGGTCCACGAACCCCCGGTCGGCGGAGATAAAGACGTCGAAGGGGGCGCCGTTTTCGATCTGCTGGGCGAAGTTGCCGCTGGAACCGTAAGAGGCCGTAATTTTCGCCCCGGTCCGGGCCTCAAACGCTTTTATAATCTCCGCCATCGCCGGCCGGAAGTTGGCCGCTACTGCCACCGTAAGCTCCGGGGACCCCTGGTCCGGGGCCGGCACCGGCCCGGCCGGGCCCGTCCCGGGGCCACTACAGCCGAAAAGGAGGCCTAGACTGAGTGCCACCAGGGCTAATGACTTGTCCCGGTTCACGGGAATGGCTCCTTTCGCGGGCGAAGACTCTGACCGCAGACCCGATAAGCAAAAGCCCAAGAATGACCTTAAGGACCTGGCCGGGGACAAACCCGACCAGACTGCCCCCCACCACCCCGCCGAGAATGGAGCCGGCTGCCATCGGGAGAACGACCTGTTTAAGGACCACCCCGCCGGTGGGAAGGATGCCGGCGGCCGCGTAGCGGCCAAGGCCCATCAGCACGGTGGGGAGGGAGATAACCAGGCTGGCGGTGCCGGCAGCCTTAATGTCGAACCCGAATCCCAAGACCAGCGTCGGGATGATAAGCTCGCCGCCGGCAACCCCCAGCAGGCTGCTAACCAGCCCGATCCCTATCCCGAACCCCAGGGCCGCCGTCTGCCAGCCGGGGAAGCCGGGGATGACGCCGCCGGACTGCTCCTGGCCGATGAGCCCCTCGCCGATGAGGAGGCCGCCGATGCCGACCAGGGCAACGAGGAGCAGCCGCTCCAGGGTTCGAACCCGGAGACGGCCGAGGATGGCGGGCCCCAGGAAGGCCCCCAGCAGGCCGCCGGCCAGCAGCAGGCCCACCACCTCCCAGCCCTCCAGAACCGGCCGCAGGGTGAGGGTGGCGGCCCGGGCCGGGAGGGCCGCCGCCAGGACGGCGAAGCTGACGGCCAGGTTTACCGGGACGGCCTGCCGGGCCGAGAGGCCGAGCAGCCCAACGAGCACCGGCAGCCGGAACTCGGCTCCACCCAGGCCGATAAGGCCGCCCAGGATGCCCACCCCGGCGCCGGCGGCCAGGGAAACCCACGCCGACGGCCGGTTCGCCAACCTCATCTCAGGCCGCGGCCGGGAACTCGGCGACGACGGACCCGGTCCGGCCCACGTCGTAGCCCGGGATCGCTCCGAGCTCGGCCCGCAGCGGCCGGCTCTGCAGAACGTCCAGGGCGGTGGCCACCGCCGGGTGGTCCAGCAGGTCCCGGGGGATAATCAGGTCGAAGCGGGCCACCGCCAGCGGGATAAACTCCAGCCCCAGGGCCCGGGCGACCGCCCGCAGGGTAATCCCCGCGTCCGCCCCGCCCCCGGCGACCACCCGGGCCACCGCCAGGTGACTGCCGACCACGAACTCGTAGCCGTTTAACCGGTCCGGGTCGATACCTTCTCGGGCGAGCAGACTATCGAGCAGCACCCGGCTTCCCGAGCCCGGCTCGCGGTTGACCAGGCGCACGTCCGGCCGGGCCAGGTCCGCCGCACCCCGGATGGCCTTCGGGTTGCCGGCCCGGACGGCGAGACCCAGCTCCCAGGCGGCAAAGGCCACCACGATACCCCCGGCCAGGCCCAGGGTTCGCCGGGCCTCCCAGAGGTTGTAGTCCCGGCCGTCGGGGTCGGGCAGGTGGGACCCGGCCACGTGGGCGTGCCCTCGGCTTAAGGCGGTCAGGGCAGCCCCGCTGGCCGCCCCCAGCCAGCGGACGCCCACGTCCCGGTTGCGCCGCTCCACGTGGGCCGCCAGGATGGTCAGGGCGGGGTCACAGCCGACGATGAGGGCGGTCCGCTCCAGCCGGGCCAGGTCGGCCGTAAGTTCGGGGCGGCCCGGGCCGGTGAGGAGGCCATCGGCCGGGATGAACCCTTCCTGAAGGTCCCGGGCCTCCCCAAGCGGGTGGGCAACCCAGCGGCCCCGGACGTTAACAACGACGACCCGGTTCGGGCCGGCGCCGGCGGGGCCGGCCACCTCGACGGCCACCGGGCCGGCCGGGGCCGCCAGGCTGAAGAGGTCTTCGACCCGGCAGCCGAGGGCCTGGGCCAGGCGGAGGGCCACCGCGGTGTTGGGCAGGTAGTGGCCGGCCTCGATGGCGCTGAGGGCCTGCCGGGTTATACCGGCCCGGCGGGCCAGCTCGGCCTGGGAAAGGCCCCTGGCCAGCCGGAGCGACCTGACACGGCTTACAAACCCGACCTGGTCCATCGCAACCTCCGGTCGCGTTTTGTCAAGCGCGCTGGACAGTTAGTCAGTATATATTACAGCACGCGTCAAAGTCACCGCCGGTGGCGGTTTCAGGAAAGGCGGCAGCGCCGGCCGGCGGCCCAGACGCAGCCGAGGCCGAGCAGGGCGTACGTCAGGCAGAAGACCAGCCAGGGACCGGGCGTCCCCACTTTAAGGTTGCCCAGGGACCATTCCGGCCACCAGAGCGAGAGCCCGTTGAGCCAGGCCACCTCGGTCAGGACCGCGGCCGAAAGCGGGTGGAGGCCGGCCAGGGTAAGCAGCGTGCCGACCGTGACCGGGATGCCGCCCCACCGGTCCAGTTGACCGGCCGCGCCCCCGATGCCCAGCGCCAGGACCACAACGGCCACCAGGCCCGGCAGGGCCACCAGCCCGAGGAAGACGAGGCCGTTGGCGATGATGGTGGCCACCACGCTGCTCCGGGCCAGGGCCGAGGCGAAAAGGCCCACCCCGCAGAGGGCTAAGGCCAGAGCGCCCAGCATGGCGGTGGCCACCAGTACCTCTTCGACGGCGACCGCCCCCATCAGGAAGGAGAAGCTCAGCAGGGGCAGGGCGACCAGCCAGAAAAGGCCGACCAGGCCGAATCCGGCCGCAAACTTGCCCCGTACGACCCGGCCCGGGCCCAGGGGTGTTGCCAGCAGCAGCTCGAGCGTCTGCCGCTCCCGCTCGCCCGCAATCGACCCGGCCACCAGCCCCGGAACAAAGAAGCAGAGCCAGCCGAGCTGGAGCAGAAACGTGGTTGCAAACATGATCTTGCCCACCGGGATGAAGGCCATTCCCGGTTGCTGCCGCAGGCCGTGGAGGACCGTGTAGGTAAGCCAGGTCCCGAGGCTCAGGATGGCCAGGTAAACCACCAGGATAACGTAGGTCCGGCGGCGGCGGAAGAGCCGCCGCAGTTCCAGGTCGAAGACCGGGTTGGAGAGCGAAAGCCGGCCCACCGCCGGTATATTATCCTGCAAGCAGGTGGACCGGCCAGAACCGCCCCGCATCCTGCTGATAACCGGCCGACCCGGCTCGGGAAAGACAACCGTAGTGGCCGAGGCTGCGGCCGCCGTAAAAGACCGGGCCGGCGGGTTTTACACCCGTGAACTCCGGGAAGGCGGCCGCCGGGTCGGCTTCGAGGTGGTTACTCTGGACGGCCGGCGGGGCCGCCTCGCCCACGTGGACGTCCGGGGCCCTCACCGGGTCGGGAAATACGGGGTCGACCTGCCGTCGTTCGAGGCCACCGGGGTGGATGCCCTCGAACGGGCGGTTCGCGACCGTGACCTCATCATAATTGACGAGGTCGGCAAGATGGAGCTTTTCTCCGACCGGTTCCGCCGGGCCGTCGAGGAAGCCGTCGCGTCGGGCAAGCCGGTCCTTGCCACCGTGATGCTGGCCCCGCACCCCTGGGTCGACCGGCTCAAAGCCCATCCCCAGGCCCGGTTAATTGAGCTTTCGCCGGACAACCGCCCGGGCGTCCGGGCCGCGGTTTTCGGCTGGCTGCGGGCCCTGGGCCTGTCCGGGGGGCCGGGGACTAGCCCCCCGGACTCCGGGTAACCTGCAGGAAGACCTCCTCGAGGCCTGACGCCCGCTCGCTGAAGCTTACCACCCGCACCCCGCCCGCCACCAGGGCGGCCAGGGCGTCGGCCTGGACTTCAGGCTCGGGCGGAAGTTCGACCAGCAGTTCGGCCTGGGCCCCGTCCTCGCTGATGACCCGGGCCGGGCCGAACCGCTCCAGGACCTCCAGGGCCGGGGCGGCCGGGCCGAGCACCCGGACCAGGACCGCCCGGAGGTTCGGCCCGAAGATGAACTCGTCTACCGGGCCGGCGGCCACCAACCGGCCCCGGTCGATGACGGCGATGTGGGTGCACATGTCGGCCAGCTCGGCGAGGATGTGCGAGCTTATTAAAATCGTCTTGCCCATGGCCCCCAGCTCCTTGAGCAGCTCCCGCAGTTCGACCCGGGCCCGGGGGTCGAGGCCCGAGGCCGGCTCGTCCAGGAGCAAAACCTTCGGGTCGTTGATGAGGGCCCGGGCCAGGCCCAGCCGCTGCTTCATGCCCCGGGAGAGGTAGTCGACGTACTCGTTCCGCTTATCGGCCAGGTCCACCAGGGCCAGGAGTTCATCGGTCACCGCCCGGCGCCGGGCCTCCGGCATGCCGTAGCAGGCGGCGAAAAAGTCGAGATACTCCCAGACCTTGAGGTCGTTGTACACCCCGAACGCGTCGGGCATGTAGCCCATCACCTGCCGCACCGCCTGCGGCTCCCGGACGACGTTCAGACCCCAGACGTAAGCCTCGCCCGAGGTCGGCGCAATCAGGGTCGCCAGGATTTTCAGGGTTGTCGTCTTGCCGGCACCGTTCGGGCCGATGAGGCCGCAGATGGCCCCGGCCGGGACCGTCAGGTTCAGGTCGTCGACGGCGACGACCCGGCCGTACTGCTTCCGCAGGTTCCGGGTTTCGATGGCGGCAAACTCGCCCTCGGCCAATTTCGCCTCCACCCCGTCAGCCGGAAACGGCTTTCAACCCGAAGTTTAGCGTTTCCAGCTGGGCGCCGCCAGCAACCCGCAGCTGGAAATAGACCCGTCCGCCGGGGCCAACAAAGCTGGCCGGATTCTGGATCTCGGTCCGGCCGTTGCGGGGCTGGCCCAGAAAGACCCACTGGCGCCGGTTCCAGTCGAAAAGCTGCATCGTTACCTGCTGGCCGCCGGCCCCGGCCGCCTGATACTCGAGCCAGAGGCCATCAACCTTCAACCCGGACCCCACCGTTCCGGCCGGGAACTGGCAGCGGACGTAGTAGGTCCCTTCCAGCAGGTTTATTCCGGCCGGCGACCAGACCACCGGCCCGGTGCGGCCGTCCCAGGCCGTCACCTCCCGCCGGCAGAAGCCGGCCGGCAGCTCCACCGGGGCCCCGTCAACCCGGAGGCCGACCGGCTTGACCCAGGCCGTCAGCCCCTGGGAAACGAAACCCTGGTCCAGGTTGACCGCGAACGGCCGGTCTGCCGACCAGCCGATAAACCAGGCCCCACCCCGCCCCAGCCGGCTGTCGGCGAGAAGCGGCCCGATAACCCGCCGCCAGTCGAGGGGCTGGCCGGCCTGGGCCTGGAACGACCCCAGCCGGGCCAGGGGTTCCGAGGCGGCTCCCCGCAGGTCCACCGTCCGGGAGCCGCCCCCGGGCATGGGGCCGAGCCGGTAGGCCCGGTCGCCCACGACCAGCAAGCTTTCCGCGAAGTCGACCCCGGTCCGGTTTGCCACCCGGGCCGTCAGCCGGTCGGCCGAGACGACCACCTCGGCCTCCAGGCCCACCTGGCCCAGCTCCACTTCCCGGAAGCCGAAGGTTTCCAGGTCCCAGGCATTAATGACCACGTCCCGGAAGCCCCCCGGCTCGCCGATGTAAAGCGGCCGGGGCGGGGCGTCGGCCGCCCGGGCAGGCCCCAGAAGCCGCGGCAGGGGCCGGCCGGCAACGAAGACGTCATAGTCGCGGCGGGCCGGCGAGAAAACGCTGAAGTACACGTCGGCGCCGGCATCCCCGTTCGGGCCGACCATAACCACCGCGAAGCTGTTGACGACCACCTGCCCGCCCTTAAACTCATAGGCGACCAGGTAAGCTCCCGCGCTGAAGGCCACCGTCAGGACCGGTATTACCAGCCAGGCCCACTCCCGGCGGTCCAGCCGCCAGAGCACCAGGTAGGTGAGGGGGCCGACGGCAACAATATAGGCGAGGAGGAAGCCCCCCAGGAGGAGGGGCGGCGGCAGGCGCACGGACGGGATATCGGCCACCAGGGACGCAAAGGTCGACTCGGCGGTGGCCGGGTCGGTGACGGCCGCCGGCTCAAGCACGAGGGGCCAGATATTTGACCAGCCCGGAACCCACAGCCGCAGGGCCTCGAGGGTCGGGTCCAGGGCCACGAATACGACCCGGCCCAGGCCGTACTGCCGCTCCACCAGCAGGGGCAGGCTGTTCTGCTCGAGAACGACGAGGGCGCCGCCGACCGGCTCGCCCACGCCCACCACCGTCGGCCCACCCAGGCGGAGGGGGGCCCGGCCGAACTCTTCCAGGGCCGGGAGTTCGTTCACAACAACCGTGCCGGCCGGCCGGACCGGCGCCAGCTCGGGCAGGCCGTCCAGAACCCGGGCGGTGGCCGGTCCGCCGCCGAGCAGGAGGGTTCCGCCGTCGGCCACCCAGCGGCCGATGGCGGCCCGCTGGTCGGCGGAAAGGTCCGACGTGGAGACGGCGGCGAAGGCCAGGAGGTCAAGGTTCCGGAGGGCGGAGGCTTTCGGCGGCAGGTCGGCCGGGGAGAGCCGGACGGTCACCAGGCGGCGGTTCCCGCCCGGCCTGAGCAGCCCGAAGAACTCGAAGGCCCGGGGGTCGGCCGTGACCACCCCGACCAGCCCCTCCCCGGGCTGGAGCATGCGAAGGCGGACCGGGCTTTCGGCCAGGGTCTGGTCGCCGGCAACGACCTTAACCGTTACCAGGGGCGGTGAGCCGGAGATCGGGGCGAAAAGAAAGAGCCGCTTGCGGGACCCGGCCGGCAGTTCCACCGGGCTGGCCGCCACCGCCACGTTGCCGCCCATGGTCGCCCATTCCAGGCGGACCTCGGCCCGGACCTCGTCCCCGCGGTTGGAGACGGTAACGGTAAAGGGTACCCACTGGCCCGGCCGGTAGTAGCCGTCAAAGCCGCCGGCCGCCTCCAGCTGAACCGCCGGCTCGGCCCGGGCCCAGCCCCACCCGACCCCCAGGCGGATGACCAGGATGATGGCTACCAGCCTG
>FWWL01003862.1_pt1 | contig 26387 bp, 31 predicted proteins | sample 2228331 | NCBI WGS metagenome assembly FWWL01 (sample SAMEA103939775, study PRJEB20133) | metagenome
ACTAAGCTAAGGAAGGTTTCCTTGAGCATAGAGCGTCGCAAAACCATAGCCCCGCAAGGGGATTGCAACCCCGGAAGCGGGCCATGCTTACAATTTCCAGCATACGTCACGTCGCAAAACCATAGCCCCGCAAGGGGATTGCAACTCAGGGGGCAGCACATACCCCCTGGCCCCGGCCTCCGTCGCAAAACCATAGCCCCGCAAGGGGATTGCAACCTCGCCCTTTCAGGCGAGCCCCTCGGAGCAAGTAAGGTGTCGCAAAACCATAGCCCCGCAAGGGGATTGCAACTTTTTTCCAAACGGTGTACAGTCCGGGACGAGTTTCTACAGTCGCAAAACCATAGCCCCGCAAGGGGATTGCAACAATTGCCTCTTTGAGCGTCCAAATTTCCGGCTCACAGCGTCGCAAAACCATAGCCCCGCAAGGGGATTGCAACGCTAGCGTCACGGCCACGACAAGCAGGGTGCCGATACCGGCAGTCGCAAAACCATAGCCCCGCAAGGGGATTGCAACCCCTTGAAAAGGGGCACCAGGCGCCCCTTTGCTACCCGGGTCGCAAAACCATAGCCCCGCAAGGGGATTGCAACCAGACCCTTTTGGGGTCTTGGGCTTGGGCCGCTACATGTCGCAAAACTATAGCTCCGCAAGGGGATTGCAACCAGAGCCAGGAGACCCAGGCCTCGAACTCAGCCTGGGCTTGGGTGCGCAAAACCATAGCCCCGCAAGGGGATTGCAACGCATCCTTGGGTTGGACGATAACCAGACGGGTCATAAAGTCGCAAAACCATAGCCCCGCAAGGGGATTGCAACCCGGCCTGAAGGGGCCATAGCCATGGCGTTGACTGTGAGTCGCAAAACCATAGCCCCGCAAGGGGATTGCAACTGGGCGGAGTACTTTTGACACCACTCGCGGGGTTTGGTAGTCTGGGATATGGCAGAGCGGGTTACCTGCCCCCAGTGTGGCGGTACAGGAGAACAGGTCTGGCAAGGGGCCCATCCCTGTGCGGGCTGCGGGGGTTCGGGCGGGTGGTGGGAGTCGGTTTGGGACGGCGACGACTACCGCGAGGAGTTTGTGCCCTGTGGGGCCTGCGGCGGCCAGGGGAGCACCCTCGAGCCTACCCACGGCCCCTGCACCTACTGCAACGGCCAGGGCTGGGTGTACGCCCGGCCAGGCACCCCGGCCCAGATGGGCTGTCTGGCTTTGCCGCTGGGGTTGCTGGGGCTGGTGCTGCTGTGGTGGGCGCTGGGCTAGGCGGGTTTGGTATACCTATAACCATGGAAGCTAAAAAAGTGTTGATTATGGGGGTGGGGCAGACCCTCGAGCCCCTCGAGTTTGCCCTGGCTGAGCACGCCCCCGCAGGGGTGATCTTCGTGGCCAGCCAGGACAGCTACCCCATGGCAGGGGAACTGGTGCGCCGCTACGGGGCGGGCCTGCGCCACCACACCCTTTTGCTCAACGATGCCGAAGACCTGGGGGAGGTGTTCCGCAAGGGCCTCGAGGCTTTGCAAAAGGCCCTGGAGTGGGAGGCCCGGGTAGTGGTGGCCGATATTACCGGGGGCACCAAGACCATGGCCGCCGGGCTGGTGCTGGCCCTGACCGGGCAGGGCGTGACCTTCAGCTACGTGGGAGGCACCCGGCGCGACGCCCAGGGGCGGGTGAAAAGCGGGTTCGAGCGGCTACGCCTGCTGGAAGACCCCACCTACCGCTACGGCCTGCGGGAGTGGGAGGGGTTTAGGCGGGCCTGGAACCAGGGCGACTTCCCCGCGGCCCTAGACTTCCTGGCCGAACTCCAAGCCCGGCCCCTCACCCCGTCCGAGAAGCGGTTCTATGGGCACTTGCAGGGTATTGCCGAGGGGATGCAGGCCTGGGATTTGTTCCGCCACAAAGAGGCCTGGCGGCTTCTAAAGGAGCACCTCGAGCCGGCCTTGGCCATCGCCGAGGCCTGGGGGCATGGGGCCAAGGTGCGGGTGTTGCGGGGTCTGAAGGAGGCCCAGGAGCGGCTGCGGGCCATCCTGGACGAGAAGGGCCGGCCCACCCAGCCTTTGCTGGCCGACCTTCTGGCCAACGCCGAGCGTCGGGCGGCGCGGGGCCGCTACGACGACGCCTTGGCCCGGCTCTACCGGGCCATCGAGCTGGCGGTGGAGGCCGACCTTTACCAGCAGTGGGGCGTGCTGCTGGAGAAAATCGAGACCTACCCCGAGGCAGTGCGAGGCCTACACGCCCGCTTCCGTCAGGCAAGCGGCCTGCGCGAGGTGTTGGAGGTGGCTGCGGCGCTGGATGGCCAGCTAGGCCGAATCCAGAGCCTCGCCCAGCGCTTTTACGCCGACTATACCGGCAAGGGCAGCCTGGGTAACCTGGTGCAAAGGCGCAGCCAAAGCATCCTGGCCCACGGAACCACCCCGGTAACCCTGGAGGACTACCAGGCTCTGCGCGACTACCTGCAGCAAAATGGGCTGCAACCGGCCCCGTCTTGGCCAAAGTGGTAGGACTTGCCAAGCCGGGTTGGGGGGTGTAGCTTGAAGCCAAGGCCCGCTAGGGGCCCTACAACCCGGCCACAGTTTTGGTGCCTGGGCGCGTAGTCCAGGCTTAAAGTGGGGAAATCCGGTGCAAGTCCGGTACTGTCGCGCAGCGGTGACGGTGCGAGGGGCCTTTTGGCCACCGCCCGAAGTCCGAATACCTGCCAAAACGCCCGCTTAGGGCACCTCTCGCAAGAAGGGGGAGTCTCGGGGAAGTGTAGAGCGTCCTCGCCCCCAGGGGCGTTTTTTTCGTGCCCTGCTGGCCGGGTTGGGAAAGGACGCTGGATGAAAAGACTGGTTTTGCTTTGGTTTCTGGCCCTAGGCTACCTGGCCTCGGCCCTGGGTCTGGCCCAGGCGTTTCCCCGCACCCTGACCGACGACCTGGGCCGCAGCGTGACCCTCAAGGCTGCCCCTCAGCGCATTGTGGCCATGCTGCCCTCGGTTACCGAGACCCTTTGTGCCATGAACGCCTGCAACCGGCTGGTGGGGGTAGACGACTACTCCGACTTTCCCGAGGCGGTGAGGCGGCTGCCCAAGGTGGGGGGGCTGTACAACCCCAACCCCGAGGCCATCGTGGCCCTCAAACCCGACCTGGTGGTGGTCTCGGTATATGGCCGGCTGCACGAGACCCTCGAGCGGGCCGGGGTGACCACCCTGGCGGTCAAACCCGAGACCTACGACGACATCTTCCGCACCACCCGGCTTCTGGGCCGGGCCCTGGGGCTGGAGGCCCAGGCCGAGCGGCTGGTGGCCCGCATCCAGCAGGAGGTCTACGCGGTGGAGAGCAAGGCCGCCCGGGCGCCCCAGCGCCCCACCGTCTACTACGAGATCGACCCCACCCCCTACACGGTGGGGCCGGACTCCTTTATCGGGGTGCTGATTGCCAAAGCCCGGGGGCAGAACATCATCCCCAAGGAGCTGGGCCTTTTCCCCCAGATAAGCCCCGAGCTGGTGGTGCAAAAGAACCCTGCGGTGATCGTCCTAACCCACCCTGGCGCAGCCGACCTGCCCAAGCGGCCCGGCTGGGGCAACATCGCGGCCATCCGCAATCAGCGTATTTGCAGCTACACTGGCCCGCAGGACAACCTTCTCTCGCGCCCGGGCCCCCGGGTGGCCCAGGGGTTAGGGCTTTTGCTCGAGTGCTTCCATGGCCTTAGATAGGCCCCTACCCCGGTCGTTGCCCTGGGGCCGGCGCCTGGCTGTGCTGGTGGGGCTGGTGCTCCTGCTGGGTCTGGCCTTGGTGCTGGGCTTAGGGATTGGGGCGGTGGCGGTGCCCCCGGTGGAGGTGGTGCGGGCCTTGCTGGGCCTCGAGGCCAACCCCATCGTTACCGAGCTGCGCCTGCCCCGGGTGCTGGGGGCCATGCTGGTGGGGGCGGCGCTGGCCCTTTCCGGCGCGGCCTACCAGGGCCTATTCCGCAACCCTCTGGCCGACCCCTATTTGATGGGCTCGGCGGCTGGGGCGGCTTTTGGGGTGGTGCTGGCAGTGAGCGGGCTGGGGGGCTTTTCCGGGGCCTTTGCCCAGCATGCCATCTTCGAGCGGCTACCCTTCTCGGCTACCTGGTTTGGCTTTCTGGGGGCCTTGGCCGCGGTGGCCCTTACGCTGCTGCTGGCCGGGGGGGCTAGCCGCACCCAGGATTTGATCCTGGCCGGGGTGGTGGTGGGGAGTGTGCTGGTCAGCCTAACCAGCTACCTGATGCTCCAGGGGGCCGACCGGGTGCGGGCGGTGTTTGCCTACACCCTGGGCAACCTGTCGTTTATGAGCTGGCCTGGGGTGGGCCTGCTGGGCCTGTACCTCCTCCTCACCCTGCCGCTGTTGTGGCTGCTGAGCCGTACCCTCAACGCCCTCAGCTTAGGCGAGGAGACCGCCCGCAGCCTGGGGCTACCCCTCGAGCGCCTCAAGCTGTTGGCCATTGGCGCGGCTACCCTGCTCACCGCTGCCGCGGTGGCCCAGGCGGGCATCATCGGCTTTGTGGGCCTGGTGGTGCCCCACGCCCTGCGGCGGCTTTTGGGGGGCGACTACCGCTATCTGCTGCCGGCCTCGGCCTTGGGGGGGGCGGTGCTTCTTACCCTGGCCGACCTGCTGGCCCGTACCCTGGTGGCCCCCGGCGAACTGCCGGTGGGGATTCTGACCACCCTGCTGGGGGGGCCCTTTTTCCTGTACCTGTTGTGGCGAGGGCGACGGGTATGAGCCTGGCTGCGCGGGGGCTGACCTTCCACTACCGCCAGCAGGCGGTAGTGGAAGAGGTGAGCCTGGAGCTTCGCCCCGGGGAGTGGCTGGCCCTTCTGGGCCCCAACGGGGCCGGCAAAAGCACCCTATTGCGCTTGATGGCGGGGCTGCTCGTACCCAGTGCGGGCCAGGTGCGGCTGGGAGGCGAGCGGCTGGAGCAGATCTCGAGCTGGAGACGGGGGCAGCAGATCGCCTTCCTGCCCCAGGACGGGCCCTACCCGGAAAACCTCACCGTGGAGGAGGTGGTGCTGCTGGGCCGCACACCCCATCTGGGCCTGCTGGGCCGGGCTGGCCCCGCCGACTGGGCGGCGGTGCGCGGGGCCATGCAGGAGACCCAGGTAACGGCCTTGGCCCCGCGCCTGCTGCCCACCCTTTCGGGGGGCGAGCGGCAGCGGGTGTTGCTGGCCCGGGCTTTGGCCGCCTGCCCCCGCTTTTTGCTGCTGGACGAGCCCACCAGCCACCTCGACCTGCACCACCAGGCCGAGTTCTTGCGCCTGCTCTCGAGCCTGCGCTCACGGGGCCTGGGCATCCTGACCGTGCTGCACGACCCCAACCTGGCGGCCCGGGCCGACCGGGTGGCTTTTTTGCACCAGGGGCGGATCAGGGCCCTGGGTGCCCCCCTCGAGGTGTTGCAGGAACCCTTACTTCAGGGGGTGTATGGCCCAGGGGTGCGGGTGCGCCACCTGGAGGGGTGTCCGGTGGTCTTGTTGGGAGGGTAGGATGCGCCAGAGTCTCAAGGTGAACAAAGCGTACCTGCTGCTGGATTTGGGCGAAATTTGCCTGATGGAAACCCAGTACCGCTTCCCCCGCCTGGCCCAGCGGGTGGTGGTGCTGCCGGATCGCCAGGCGGCCTGCTACGACCGCCTGGTATACCCCACGGCCCTGCAACAGCGCCTCTTTGCGATGGGTCTTCCTCCGGTAGGCAACCTGGTGTACACCCTGCCGGTGGATCCCTTCGACTTCGAGCAGGAGGAGGACACCCTCTGTCTGCCGGGGCTGCGGATCTACCTGGCCGGGGCCCCGGAGTTTGTGGAGAGCCCCTGGTACGCCTACGTTCGGGCGCGGCAAAGGGGGGCTGGATGCGCGTAGCCAGCCTGGTGCCAGCGGCCACGGAAATCCTGCGCTTTTTGCAGGTCGAGCCGGTGGGGGTCTCGCACGCCTGTGGCTGGGCGGGTAAGCCTGTCCTCACCGAGAGTCTGTTGCCATATGGGCTGTCCCAGGCCGAGATCGACCGGCGGGTGCGCCAGGCGGTGGCGGCAGGGCAGAGCCTTTACCGGGTGAATGCGCGGCGCTTGGCCGAACTCGAGCCCGATCTGGTGCTGACCCAGGGGGTCTGCGAGGTCTGCGCCGCTACCTCGGGCGAGGTGGGCCGGGCGGTGGCTTTGCTTTCCCATCCGGTGCCCACCCTGAGCCTGCAGGGCACCCGGCTGGAACACCTGTGGGACGACCTAAACCGGGTGGCCCAGGCCCTGGGGCTGGAGGCAACCCCGGCCATCCGGGGGCTGCAGGCTCGCTTGGAGCGGGTGCGGCAGAGGGTAGCGGGCCGCCGGCCTCCCCGGGTGGTTTTTCTGGAGTGGCTCGAGCCTCCCTTCCTGGGGGGGCACTGGGTGCCCGACCTCATCGGGGCCGCGGGTGGGGTGGCCCTGGGGGCTAGCCCAGAGGCCCCCAGCCAGCGCAGCGACTGGGCGGCCCTCGCCCGCCTAGAGCCCGAGGTGGTGCTCTTCTCCTTTTGCGGCTACGATCTAGCTGGGGCCCTGGAGGTGCTAAAGGGGTGGCGCCCGCCCTGGCCCAGCCTGCAAGCGGCCTGGGCTTTGGACGCGGGGCCCTTCTGCGCCCTCACCCCCAGGGTGGTGCGGGGGGTGGAGATACTGGCCGCGCTGTTTCACGGCTGCCCCGACCTGCCGGCCCCCTGCCCAGAGGAGGCCCAGCGGTTGCTATGAGCGAACTCTGGCTGGTGCGCCACGGCGAAACCCCCTGGAACCGGGAGGGGCGGCTTACCGGCTGGACCGATCTGCCCCTTACCCCCCTAGGCGAGCAGCAGGCCCGGGCCCTGGCCGGCTGGCTGCGGGCCGAACGCTTCGAGCAGGTGCTGGCCTCCGACCTACGGCGGGCCTTGCAGACGGCCCGCCTGGCCTATGGTGAGCCTGAGGCCACCTCGCCGGCGCTGCGCGAGCTGGACTTCGGCACGCTGGAGGGTCTATGCTGGGCCGAGCTGGCCGAGGAGCACAGGCAGGCCCTTTTGGCCTTCGAGGGCTTTCAGGCCCCGGGGGGCGAGTCGGTGGCTGATCTGCGTCGGCGGGTTTTCGCCTTTTTCCAGAGCCTGCCCAAAGGCCGCCACCTGGTCTTTACCCACGGGGGGGTGTTGCGGCTGGTGCTGCGGGCTTTGGGGCAGGACGGTTTCCCACCCCCCTGCACGGTGGTGGCCCTGGACTGGGCCCAGCAGCGGTTGCTCTTCGTGCGGGAGGAAGCCAGTGTCTGAGCTGATTCTGGTAACTGGGGGGGCTCGAGCCGGCAAAAGCGCCTTTGCCCAGGCCTGGGCCCAGGCCCAGGGGGCCTCCGTCAGCGTGATTGCCACGGCCCAGCCCCTGGACGAGGAGATGCGCCAGCGCATTGCCCAGCACCGCTCTGCTCGTCCGGCCACCTGGCAGACCCTGGAAGAGCCCCTCGAGGTGCCTTTAGCCCTGGCCCAGGCCCAGGGCCAGGTGGTGGTGCTGGACTGCCTGACCTTGTGGGTCGCTAACCTGATGCAGGCCGGGCTCGAGGTCTTGCCGGCGGTGGAGCGGCTTTTAGAGGTTCGGGCCGGGCTGGGCAAAACCCTGCTGGTGGTGAGCAACGAGGTGGGGATGGGCATTGTGCCGGAAAACGCCCTGGCCCGGCACTACCGCGACCTGCTGGGCGCGGCCAATGCCCGCCTGGCCCGCTCAGCCCAGCAGGTCTACCTGCTGGTGGCGGGGATTCCCCTTAGGATCAAGTGAAGCTATGCCGACCTTTCACATCCAACCCATCGCCCAGGAGTGGCTGGCCCGGGCCTGGGCCTACCAGCACACCCTGACCAAGCCCCCCGGTTCGCTGGGCTTTTTGGAGGAGCTGGGGGTGCGCCTAGCGGCCATCCAGCAAACCCTGAAACCCAGCCTGGGCCCTGGGGCGGTGGTGGTCTGCGCTGCCGACCACGGGGTGGTGGCCGAGGGGGTCTCGGCCTACCCCGCCGAGGTCACCGCGCAGATGGTGCAGAACTTCCAGGCCAAAGGGGCCGCCATTAACCAGATCGCCCGGGTGGCCCAGGCCGAGGTGGTGGTGCTCGATGTAGGCGTGGCCGCCCCGCCGGAGGGGCCGCCCTCGAGGGTGCGTTCAGGCAGCGGCAACATTGCCCGGGAGCCGGCCATGCACCTGGCCGAGGTGGAGCAGGCCATCGCCCAGGGGGCCGAGGCCGCCCGGCAGGCTATCGCGCGGGGGGCCACCCTCTTGGCTGCGGGGGATATGGGCATCGGCAACACCACCGCTGCAGCGGCCCTTACCGCAGCCTTGCTGGGGCTTCCGGCGGAGGCGGTGACCGGGCGCGGCACCGGGGTGGACGAGGAGGGCTACCGGCGCAAGCTGGGGGTTGTGTGTGCTGCGCTGGATCGGGCCCAGGCCCGGCTGGGCGACCTGACCCAGGCCCCCCCACTGGCGCTACTGGCCGAGCTGGGCGGGCTGGAGATTGCGGCCATCGTGGGGGTCTTCCTGGCCGGGGCCGAGGCCGGCCTGCCTTTGGTGACGGATGGCTTCCCGGTGACCGCAGGGGCCTTGCTGGCCTCCCGCCTGGCCCCCGAGGTGCGCGACTACCTCTTCGCCGGCCACCGCTCGCAAGAGCCGGGGCATGCCCACCAGCTCCAGGCGCTGGGCTTGCGGCCCATCCTCGAGCTGGACATGCGCTTGGGGGAGGGGACTGGGGCGGTGCTGAGCTTCCCCGTTTTGCGGGCGGCGGCGGCGGTGATGGCCGGGATGGCCACCTTCGCCCAGGCTGGGGTGTCTAGCCCCAGCCCAAAGGAGCAAAACCATGGCCGAGCGTGATCGGGTGGAAAACCAAGACTACTACCTGGAGGATGGCCTTTACGTCTTTACCGCAGCCTACCACCTGCGCCGGGGGTATTGCTGCGGCTCGAGGTGCCGACACTGCCCCTACCCCCCGGAGGTACAGGCCCAGGCTATCGCCCGTAGGCGGGAGGGCCGCCCCATTCGAAGCCGTGCCGAGTTCGAGGCCTTGTTTGGCTCCCTTAGGAACGAATAGCCGTGCGTCCGCTCTGGCTGGCCATAGGGTTTCTGACCATCTTCCCGGTGCCCTCTCTAGGCCGGGTGGAAGAAGGCGAGATGAGGGCGGCCTCGGCCTTCTACCCGGTCGCCGGTTACCTGATTGGGGGGGTGCTGGCCCTTTTGGCCTGGCTGCTGGCCGGGTGGCCCGAGGGCCTGCGCGGGGCGCTTTTGCTGGCGGCCTGGCTGGCCTGTACCGGCATGCTGCACTTAGATGGCCTACTCGACGCCGCCGATGCCCTTTTCGCCATGCGTTCCCCCGCCGAGCGCCTGCGCATCTTAGACGATGTGCACCTGGGTAGCTTTGCCTTTGGCGTGGGGGCGGTGGTTCTTCTGCTCAAGTGGCAGCTACTGGTGGCTAACCCTTCCCCGGGGCTGCTGTTGTGCCTGCCGGCCATCGTGCGCTTTGCCCTGCTTTTGCCCATGAACCTTTTCCCCGCCGCCCGCCCGGAGGGACTGGGGGCCCGCAGCCGCGAGGGGCGCGTCCTTCCTGCTTTATTGCTGGCCTCTCCGGCTATTTTGGCCTTTCCCTGGGTGGCCTTGGCGGTGGTGGCGGCCATGCTGCTTCTGGCCTACTGGGCCGCAGGCCGCCTGGGCGGCGGCCTTTCCGGCGATGTCTATGGGATGTTGGTTGAGCTGGGCGAGCTGGTGGGGTTGCTGTGGTTTGTGGGCTTGCTGAACTAGCGCGGCGCAAATGCCGTAGGCCCAAGGGTTTGGGGGCGCTGCCGGATGGATGGCATGGGGCCGCGAAGCTGCAAAACCTCCTGCGCGGCGCGCCGCCCGCTAGCATAAGCCCCGTGCACGGTAGCAGCCCAGGCGTTGGGGGCGGTGTGTTCGCCAGCGAAGAACAGACGGCCCTGCACCGGGTGGGCTAGCCGGCCTCGAGCCCGGGAAGCGCCCACGCTGGCCTTGGAGTAGGCCCCCAGGGTGTAGGGGTCGTCGCGCCAGTGCACCAGCCGGGCCTTGCAGGGGGTTAGATCGGGGCGGCCTAGGGCCTGGCGCAGGGTTTCCAGGGCGGTTTGCAGGGCCTGGATCTCGGGCAGCGCCAGCAGGGTTCGGGCTTTTTCGCCGGTGGCTAGAGCGGTCAGAACCTCCCCCCTTAGGCCATGCCCCTGCGCACTGCTCCACCACTCCTCGAGGCGGGCCCCTGGCAGGTATAGCTCGGCAATGCCTGGGGGTAAAACGGGCTGCTCGAAGTAGAAAAAGACCTTGAGCGCATCGGTAAGGCCGAGTTGCTCCAGGGCGGCCTGCTTGGCTGGGGGCAGCTCGGGCACAAAGCGCACCCGCCCGGCGCGCAAAACCCCCAAGGGCAGGGCTACAATGGCCTGCTCACCCCGGTAGACCCGCCCATCGGCGGTATGGGCCCGTACGCCCCAGGGGCCCCATTCCAGGGTCTCCACCACGGCGCCCAGCCGGATGTCCAGGTGGGCTGCTAGTTTTATCGCTAGTTAATCGTAACCGTCCAGGATGCGGTAGTCCCCCTCCTCGGCTGAGGGGTCTAACAGGTACTCGAGGGCCGCCTGGGCGCTCAGGTACCTAGGGTCATCGAAGTCGGAGATGTACTCTTGCAGCTTGAAGGGCATCTTGTCCCAGAGCTGATGGCGCTCTAGGTAATGGGCCAGCGACTCCTCCCCTAGGGCCGGAGGCCAGTCTACCCGCCGGATGTGGTTGTACCCCTGAGCGACGCTCTTCAGGGAGCCATCCGATAGGCGCACCAGGGTATCCTCCTGCTGGTTGTAGGGGAGGGTGCGCAGGCCAAACTGTTGGGCGAGGGGGTAGGTAGGAACCTGACTGCTGTGGATGAACTCTGCGCCAAGTTCGATGGGTATAGGGGCAAAACTTCTATCGGTGTGGATGCGTCCTCCGACGCGGTTTCGGGCCTCGAGTACAACGACCTCTTGCTTCGCCTTCCTTAGGTCTTGGGCAGCGGCCAAACCCGCAATGCCCGCACCTATGACCAGGGTTTTCATAACAGCACCTGTTTTCTACACTTTTTCTGACCTTTCTCCCGAGAATTGTTTTGGATGCTCGGGCATCACCCTGCCGACTTAGTCGCTCCACCCAAGCCGTGGCATACGGCTAGGGGGCAGTTCGTCGTTTCCGCGCATGTAGCGCAGCCTCTGCGCCGAGATGGCGGCGCGACCCACAGGATGGGCGTCTCCCTCCTATGCGACTGGATTCCCCAGACCGGGCTGGGGTAAGGCCATTCTAGCTCAGCAGGGCTCTTTAGCGAAGGCCCAGCAGCCGGGTAATTTCGCTGTGGCGCTGCCGTTCTTGCACGAAGCCCAAGCCGCGCCTGCGCCCTAGCCAGGCTCTAAGTTCCCGGGCCACCTGGGGTTGGCCAAAGAGCTGGGCCAGTCGCTCAACCTCGCCGGTTTCCGGCTTGGCTCGCTCGCTGGTGTAGGAACAGACCGGGCAGCCTAGGTACATGGGGTTGGAGTCGTAGGTAAAAACCAGCTCTCCCTGGTCGTAGGCCCAGAGCAAAAGCCGCTCGTCTTCCAGGTTGAGCACCTCCAGAACCGGGGCCTTGAGGGCCTGGGAGAGCCGGGCGGCCAGAGGGTCGGCGGTCGGGGCATAGAGAACCTCGGGGGTGGGCGGCTCTAAGGCCACCACCCGCCAGGCCATACCCCCACCCCCCAGGGCGGGGCCCGGGAGGTGGAGCAGGTGGTCGCTCATCCCACAAACTTGCGCAGCACGGTGGCAATCTGGACGGGCTTCTGCGGGTCGCCTTTGGCGATGTCGGCCGCGCAAAGGCTGAGAAATTCCTGGAGGATTAGGGTGGAGGCCGATTCCATGGCCTTCTTGGTGGCGCTCATCTGGGTGAGCACCTCCTCGCAGGAGCGGCCCTCCTCGACCATTTTCTGTAGTCCCCGCACCTGGCCCTCAATGCGGCGAAGGCGTTTGAGGATGCTTTCGATCGTTTCCTCTTGCAAGTCGGAGGTGTTCATACGCTACAGTTTATACCCAGATACCCCTTCATTCCGCTTCTTCCACGGCCTCGAGGGAAGCCTCGTCGGTGCGCTGGGGGTAGAAGCGGCGCAGCCGGCCACCAAACACACGGATGAGCTGCTGGAAGCGTGGGTCTTCCAGCAGGCCGGTAGGGTTGGTCTTTGGCAGATCGGGGGCCTCGGCCTCGAGGTTCCAGGGCTCCGCTTCCGGCTCCGCTAGGGGTGGGGCCTCCGTCGGGCTTGGAGGGTCGGGAGTGGATGGCGCTTGGGGGGCGGGGGGAGAGTCATCCGCTAGTTTTTTTTTCCCTTCTAGCCTTAACTCGACCTGGGCAGGCCCCAGTACCTCGCGCACGGCTTTTTGAATCTCCTCGAGGTGCTGCTGGGCCCGCTGGTGGTGGAAGCTGGCCCGCTCGGGGAAGAGCAGCACCACCCGATCCTCTTCAAATCGCGCTTCTGCCTCGCGTACAAAGGCTCGCACAGTAGGCTTGAGGGCGTTCATCACCCGACGCCACTCCGCCGCCAGGTGGGCCACCGAGGCAGGGGTGGGGGCTTCGGCCTCGGGCTTCCTGGGGTGAGGGTCGAAGGCGGGCGGCTCGGGCGGAGGGGCTGGGGCGCAGGTTGGGGGGTGCAGGGCCTGGTAGGCCCCCAGTAGGGCTAGCTCGAGGGAGAGGGCGTCGGAGCGCTTGTTCAATCGCTCGAGGGCCTCGTCCAGCGCCGTCATGGCCGCCAGCAGGCGTTCCTCGGAGGCGCGCAGGTGGGGGCCTAGCCCCAGGCCCATGCGGGCATACAGGCCGGCCCGTAAGGCCTCCAAAAGCCCTTGGGCCAGGGTGCGGGCGGCGAAGCCCTGGGTGTAGAGCTGCTGGGCCTGGCCTAAGGCTATTTGGAGCTGGCCCTGATCCAGCGCTTCGGCTAGAGCAAACAAGGCCTCCTGGGGGGGTAGGCCCAGGGCATTTTCGGTCTTTTGTAGGGTGAGGGGGCCCTCGAGGGCTAAAAGCCGGTCCAGTAGGCTTTCTGCATCGCGCATGGCCCCATCAGCCAGACGGGCTACCAGGGCCAAGGCAGCTGGTTCGGCCTCACGCCCCAGGCCCGCCAGGATGCGCTTCAGCTTTTCTGTGATTTCCTCTTCCGAGAGCCGGCGGAAACGGAAGTGCTGCGTGCGCGAAAGGATGGTGGGGGGCATGCGCTCGGGCTCGGTGGTGGCGAAGATAAAGATCACGTGTGGGGGGGGCTCCTCCAGCGTCTTCAACAGGGCGTTGAAGGCGCTTTTGGACATCATGTGGGCCTCGTCGAGGATGACCACCTTGCGCGGCCCCAGGATGGGGGAGAGCAGTATCCGCTCGCGCAGCTCCCGCACATCCTCCACCGAGTTGTTGGAGGCGGCGTCGATCTCGAGGACATCGGGGTGCCGCCCTTCCCGCACCAGCCGGCAGCCCTCGCAGGCCCCGCAGGGCCGGGGTTCCTGCTGGCAGTGCACCGCCTGGGCAATTAGCCGGGCACTGCTGGTCTTGCCCACCCCCCGCGGCCCGGAGAACAGGTAGGCTTGGGCCAGCCGGCCCTGGCGCAGGGCGTTCATGAGCACTTCCTTGACGTGCTCCTGCCCTACCATCTCCTCGAAGGTGGCGGGACGGGCCTGGCGGTAGAGTGCGCTCACGCGTACTAGCTTAAGGCCGCAGGCCCCCAGCGCAAAGCCAGGGCCACTTCAAACCTCCGGTAGCTCTAACTCGGGGATGTGGCCAAAGGCGATACGGATAGCCGCACTTGGCTCGCTTTGCTGCATGGCCGCGAAGTAGAGGGCCTGGGGGCCGTATTTGCGGTTGATCCGGTCCATGGCCTGGGCCAGCCGCAGCATCTTTTGCTCCTGGTCGAACAAAGGCTGGCTTAGGGCCTCTTGTGGTACCAGACCCCCCAACACCACCCCGACCTTGAAGGGGGTACCCTGGGGACGCTTGGCCCACAACGCCAAGGCCAGCCGCAGCAGGGTGAGGGTGTCTTGGTAGGGTTGGCAATCGATCTGGCCTTGCCACCCCAGAGCCTCCGGCCAAAACTGCACCCAAAGACTCAGGGAGCGGGCCCAGTAGCCCTCGTGGCGCAGGCGGGCTGCGGCCCGGTGTACCAGCCGGCTGAGCACCGCCCGGGCCCCTGCTTCGTGCCGCAACACAGGGGGCAGCACGTGGCTGTGCCCCAGGCTGTGCCGCTGGGTGGGGGCCTCGGGCAGGTCGGCCCCGCGTAGGCGGTGCCACCAGCTCCAGCCGTGGATGTGGCTGCCCCAGATATGCGCAAGCTCGAGGGGGGAGAGCTGGTAGAGCTGCTCCACAGTGGTAACCCCATGCCTGAACAGCCGACGCTCCATACCAGGGCCGATGCCGGGTAGGTCGCGCAGCGATAAAGCAAAGAGCCGCTGGGGTAGCTCGGAAGGCAACAGCAGGGTCAGACCGTCGGGCTTGTGCATCTCGGCGGCCACCTTGGCCAGAAAACGGTTGGGCCCCAGGCCCACCGAACAGCGCATCCAGGGGCCAACCTGGCGGTAGATAACCTGCTTGACCTGCTGGGCCAGCCGCCAGGCCTCCTGGGGTTCCTGCTCCCGCCCCAGAAGCCGGCAGGCCAGCTCGTCGATGGAGAGCACCGTTTCCACCGGCAGAACACGCGCTACCGCTTGCCGAATTTCTCGGTGTAGCTGGATGTACGCGCGGGGGCGGGCGACCACCACCTCCAGCCCAGGGCACAGCCGTCGGGCCAGGTGTACGGGGGTGCCGGTTCGCACCCCAAAACGCCGGGCCTCGTAGCTGACGGCGATGCAGCAGGTGGTCTCGGCCAGGGTAGGCACCACGGCCACAGGGCGGCCCCGTAGCTCAGGCCGGAGCTGTTGCTCGGCTGAGGCGAAGTAGGCGTTCATATCCAAGAAAAGGTAGCGGAGGCTCATTACGCTTGAAGCATAATACAACCTACACATTTTTGCAAAGACAAAAGGAATGAGGTCGCCCCAAAAAAAGAGCCCCCGAGGGTGGGCCGCACAGATTCCCGGTGCCCAAGCCACTTCGCACTGCTTCCATGGATGAACGGGAAATAGGAGGCAAATAAACGCAAAAAAACCGCCATAGGACGTATACTCCTTGTATGCGCACAGTGGTCTGGCTTTTTTGTTTGCTGGCCCTTGCCCTGGCTCAGGAGGGAGCCACCTACACTGTGCAGCGTGGGGACACCTTGTATTCCATTGCCAAGCGCTTTGAGACCACTGTGGAAACGCTCATGCAGCTCAACAGCCTGAGCGACGCTACCCTAAGCGTAGGGCAGGTTTTGCGGCTCCCGGCCAGGGTGGTACAGCACACCGTCCAGCGGGGCGATACCCTGTACTCCATTGCCCGGCGCTACGGCTCTACGGTGGAGGCCATCCAGAAGGAAAACGGCCTCGAGGGCACCACCCTTTCCCTCGGACAGGTGCTGCGGATTCCCCAGGTGAGCGCGACGGTGCCCAGCAACCCTTCCGCCTCTGCCCCCAATCCCGCTCCCCCTGCGGGTTCTTCAGTCAACCCCACCAGCCCGATCCCGCTGCCCGATCCCGCCCCATCGCCCAGCCAGCCCGCCGACACCGATTACGACCCCACCCACCCCCTGATCCGGGTGGTGCTCAAATACCTGGGGCTGCCCTATGTCTTCGGGGCCAACTCCGACCGGGCGGTGGATTGTTCGGCCTTTGTCCAGCAGGTCTACGCCGAGCTGGGCATCCGCCTGCCCCGCACCAGCCGCGAGCAGTGGAGCGCTTTGCCCACGGTGCAGGGGGCCATGCGCCAGGGGGATTTGGTTTTTTTCAGCTTCGGCGGCAGCCAGATCGACCACGTGGGCATCTACTTGGGCCGGGGGGTGTTCGTGCACGCCAACAGCTATGGCAGCCGGGTGGTGATTGAGAGCTTGGAGAGCCCCTATTACAAGCGGGTCTACCGTGGGGCCAAGCGGGTGGAGGCGTTGCAAGCGGTTTATCCGTAGGGGGCTGCCCTCTTGCTAGGGTGTGGGGCTACGCAAAAAATTTGAGCCCATTTTCCCCAAAGGTTAGATTTGGATGATTGCTTGACCGCGGACACTAGACTGTGCCCTGTGGGGGATACGTTCATGCACCGCCAACCAAAAGGCCGGTTGGTAAGGCGCTTGCGGCAGGGTTTGCCAGGGGGAGAACGTGCTTTCAGAAAAGGCCAGGGCTCTGTGGGCTAAAAGTGAGGGGAAAAAGGGGTGGCACCCCCTTATCGGGCACATGTTGGATGTCGCGGCTTGTGCTGAAGCGATTTTAGAGCGGGAGCCTGCCCAAACCCTCAAGCTTTATGCCCAGGATATGGCGCTAGAACCCGCCCAGGCTAGGGCGTGGGTCTGCGCCCTGGCGGGTCTGCACGACCTGGGCAAGGCCAGCCCAGCCTTCCAGCAGAAGTGGCCTGAAGGCAAAGAGCGGGTCTGGGCCGCAGGGCTAACCTGGTCCAGCAATCCAACCCCGCCGCCCGACGACGTTTCCCATAGTGTGATCACCGAGAAAGTACTTCCCGACCTTCTCGAGGAGCGCGGCTGGGTGCGTCGGGCTGCCGACAACGTGGCCGCCGCGGTGGGCGAGCACCACGGTTTCCGGGCAACGCGGCACGACCTTGACCGTGTCGTCAGCGAGGAGAAGGGCGAGGGAACCTGGGACGAGGTGCGGCGGGAGTTGTTCAAGGCGGTGCTTGAGGTGCTCGGGGTAGGGGAAGCCCCCAAGGTCTCCATCTATGGAGGCGCGGCCTTCGAACGCCTGGCGGGCCTGACCAGCTTTGCCGACTGGATCGGCTCGAGCTTCGAGTTTCACCCCCTAGGCGACGACCTGGCCGAGTATTACCGGCGCGCCAAGGAGCAAGCAGCCCAGAAGCTCGATAGCCTGGGTTGGTTCAAGCGGGAAACCCTGATGCCCGAACCGCAAGGCCTGGAAGCGGTGTTTGCCTACCTGGGCAAACCCGGCCAGCCGTTCAGGTCTCGCCCCTTGCAAACTGCGCTCGAGGGCTTGCTGAAAGGGGTGGATAAGCCCGCCTTGTTCCTGATCGAAGCCCCTATGGGCGAGGGCAAGACCGAGGCGGCGCTCTATGCCCATCTGCGATTGCAAGCGACTAACGGGCACCGGGGGATGTACATCGCCTTGCCCACCCAGGCCACCGGCAACCTGATGTTCGAGCGGGCCAAGAAGTTCCTGGACCTCTACAAAAAGTCCCGCAGCCTCGACCTGCAACTCCTGCACGGGGCCAGCGAGTTGGTGGAGGAATACCAAAAAATCCTCGTGCGCCCCAACACACCCGGCGAAAAGGAGGAAGGGGTAGAGGCTCAGGTCTGGTTTTCCCACCGCAAGCGTGGGCTCCTTTCGGAGTACGCGGTGGGGACGGTGGACCAGGCGCTCTTGGGCATCCTGCCGACCAAGCACCACTTCATCCGGCTGTGGGGCCTGGGCAACCGGGTGGTGGTGCTGGACGAGGTGCACGCCTACGACACCTACACCAGCGGCCTCATTGAGTCGCTGGTGCGCTGGCTCTTGGCCTTGGGCTCGTCGGCGGTGCTGATGAGCGCGACGCTGCCCAAGGCCAAGCGGGAAAGCCTGCTCAGGGCTTTCGGGGCCCAGCGCATCCCGGAAAAACCGTACCCACGGATCACCCGGGTTCTGGCCGGTGATCCCAATCCCGTCGCAGAGACTTTTGCGGTGCGGGAGCAGCCCACCCTCACCCTGCGGGCCTTGCCCCTCGAGCTAGAGGTTGTGGCGCAGAAGGCCCTCGAGCAGGCCCGGTCGGGCGGCTGCGTGGCCTGCATCGTCAACACCGTGCAGCGGGCGCAGGAGTTGTACCAGAAGCTGAAGGGCAACCCGGATGGGGTGGAGGTCTGTCTATTCCACGCCCGCTACCCCCTCGAGGAGCGCCTGGAACGCGAACGGATCGTCCTCGCCAAGTTCGGCAAGGAAGGCCAGCGCCCCCAGAAGGCTATCCTGGTCGCCACCCAGGTGGTGGAGCAGTCTCTCGACCTGGACTTCGACGTGATGTTCACCGACTTAGCCCCAGTAGACCTGGTGTTGCAGCGCGCGGGTCGGTTGCACCGTCACGAGCGTGACCCCAAAGAGCGCCACGCCCACACCAAGCCCGTGCTATGGGTGGCGGGCCTGAAGTGTGAAGGCGTGCCCGATTTCGGCTCTGCCGAGCGGATTTACCAGCGCTACGTCCTTTTGCGAAGCTGGCTGGCCCTGCAAAACCGCCCCCAGATCGAGCTTCCGGGTGATATCGACGGCTTAGTACAGGAGGTGTATAGCGAGCCTGCGCCCCAGGGGCTTTCGCAGGAATGGCTCGCGGCCCTCGAGCAGGCCCAAGCCCGCATGAACAAGCGGAACTCGAAAGATGCCCTCGAGGCGGCTTACGCACCCTTCGGCGAACCCGATGAAACCGACTGGCTCGAGCCCCGGAGCTTCCCTAGGCTCCCCGACGATGAACCCAACCCCGACGACGACCCCAGCCTGCTCCATACCCGCAAGGGCAGCCCCAACGTCACAGTGGTGCTGCTGCATAGGGTGGGCGGTCGGCTCTGTCTCGATAAAAGCGGAAAGGAGGCGGTGAGCCTGGCCAGCAAGCTCGAGCTGGGTGAGGCCAAGCGGCTTTTTGCCCGCTCGGTCAAGCTGAGCCGGTACGAGTTGACGCGAAACGACTTCGAGGCCCTCAAAGCCCACCGCAAGAGCCAGGGCTTGGCCGCCAAGCTCTGGAGCGAGACCCCGCTTTTGGCCCACGCCCACCCGGTGGTGCTCGAGGCGGGCCGCGCGGCGTTGGGGGAACTCGTGCTCGAGCTGCACCCTGAGCTCGGGGTGGTTTACGTGGGTAAGTAGGGAGGTGTCTTGTGCCTGCGTTTGACTTGACAACTGAGCCCTGGATTCCCGTGCGACAGGGAAACGAGTTGAGCCTCGTCAGCCTAGAGCAAGCCCTGCTCGAGGCCCGTCGGTTCGAGCGTATCGAAGACCCCAGCCCGTTGGTGACGGTAGCCCTGCACCGGTTGCTCCTGGCAATCCTGCACCGCGCGCTGGAGGGTCCGGGCGATGCCTATGAGGCAGCAGAGTGGTTCAAGAACGGCTTCGACGCAGGGAAGATCCGGGCTTATCTGGACAGGTACCGCGACCGTTTCGACCTGTTCCACCTCGAGCGGCCCTTCTACCAGGTGCCCGACTTCACCCTCGAGCGCTCCAGCCGCTCCTGGACGGTGCTGGCCCCCGAGCTCAACTCCGACAACAACAAGGTGCTCTTCGACCACACCGTCACCTCGAGGCCCCGCCCCCTCCACCCCGCCGAGGCCGCCCGTCTGCTGGTGGCCAACCAGACCTTTGCCCTTTCTGCGGGCAAGAGCGTGCTCTGCCACACCGCTACCGCCCCCGTGGCGACGGCGGCCATAGTGGTTGTGCTGGGCGAGAACCTGCACGAGACGCTGTGTTTGAATCTGGTGAGCTATCCCAAAAGGGAGCGCGAGCGCGATCTGGCCATCTGGGAGGGGGAGCCCATACGGGTATCCGACCTGGAAGATTGCCAGGCCGCCAAGGCCACGCCCAGGGGCATCGTCCACCGCTACACCTGGCTCTCCCGCGCGGTGCGCCTCGAGCCCGAAGTGGAGGGGGGTGAAACGGTGGTGCGATGGATCGCCTACGCCTCGGGGATTCGCTACGAGGAAGCCGCGGTACGCGCCGACCCGATGGTGGCCTTCCGCCCTGACCCCAAAGACCCTTCCAAGCAGGTTCCGCTCGGCTTTCGCGAGGGCCGGGCCCTCTGGCGGGACTTCGCCTCGCTGCTTCCCAAGCCGGGCTCCACGCATAGCCTGGGCGTGGTGGACCATGCCCGCAATGTTTATCGGGCCCTGGGAACCCGCTTCCAGGAGCGGGGCCTTCCGGTGATGGTGTCGGGCCTGGCCAATGACCAAGCCAAGATCGAACTCTGGCGCGGGGAGATTTACCGTCTGCCCGAGGCCATTCTGGGCGATGAGGATATCCGGGGCTTTGTGGAGGGGAACCTGGAGAAGGCCGAGGATATGGGCAAAGCCCTGAACGGGGCGGCTCGAGCCCTGGCCACGCACCTCCTGACCCAAGGGGAGCGGCAGCCCCACAAGGACGACGTGAACAAGCTGGTCCAGGGTTTTCCTCACCAAATTGCGTACTGGTCGGCGCTCGAGGCCCGCTTCCTGGACTGGATACAACGGCTTGGCCCGGACTTCGAGAAAGCGCAAGGGAGGTTAGAGAAGGACTGGCAAGAAGCGCTAAAGCAGGAAGCCTTGCGGGCCTGGCAGCTAACCAGGCTCGCCGCCGGGGACGATGCCAAGGCCTTGCGGGCCATCCACAAGAGCGAGGGGATCTTGCTGGGCCATATCTACGGAAAGGAGGGAGTGGGTGCAAAAGGAAATTAGCCTAGAACAAGCTTTCGTGCGGCACCTGCGTCGCCGCAGCGAACCCGCCGACCTGGCGCGGATGCGCCGCGCCCTAGGCGATCCAGGAGCGGAAGTGATCCCGGTGGTCGAGGGGTTCTTGGCACGCATCCAGGACGAACGCGAGGACCGCTGGGAGCGGATTTGCTACTACCTGGTGTCCGGGTTGTGGGCCACCACGGTGTCTTCATCGGAGCTAAAGCATTTCCGCCAGCAGCCCGAGGAGGAGCCTGCGCCAGCCGAGGAGAAGCCGGTGAAAGCGGGCTACCGCCGCACGCTGGGCCACGCTGTCGCCGAGCTTTACCTGGCCCGCAACCAGTCCCAAAGCATCGAGCAGCGCTTCATCGCCTTGCTCGATGCCGACGAGGAACAACTCCCCTACCGGATGCGCCAGATGGTGCAGCTACTCAAGGGCCAGGAAGGCATACCCATCTACTGGTCGGAACTCTTGCGCGACCTGTTGGCCTGGAAGCGCGAGCATAGGCCGGTACAGCAAAAGTGGGCCAGGGCTTTTTACCGTACTGTAAGCGAAAAAGGAGGCCAAGTATGAACGAGAAAAACCAAGAAAAGACCCCCCCTAGCTCCAGGAAGCCGATGCTTTGGCTGCTTTTGCTAGCCGCCCTAGTAGGGCTGATGGCCTACCTCTGGTTTTCCCCTTACCTTGCGCTTTGGGGTATCCAGCGGGCTATCCAGAGTAACAACTCTAAGGCCCTCGAGCGCTACATCGATTTCCCCCGGGTACGGGAAAGCCTGAAAGCGGATTTGAACCGTGTCTTGCTGGAACAGGTTGGTCGGGAAGAGAACACCTTTGCTGCGCTAGGATTCTTGTTCGTAGCACCGTTGCTGGATCAGATAGTGGATGTGTTCATAACCCCCGAGGGCCTGGCCAGCATTGGGACTGGCGAGGAGCCGCAGAGGGGTAACCTCGAGGCGGTTCGGGACTGGCGGGTCAAGCGAGAGGGTCTGTCTAAAGTTCTGCTGCACCATAAAGATAACCCTGAGGAAGGGCTTTTGATGGAGCGGCAGGGCTTGGGTTGGAAGGTAATGCGGCTACAGATCAAGACCCTACCGCAATAGGAGGAATACCATGAAACACCTGCTCGAGATCCACATCCTGCAAAACTTTGCCCCCTCCAACCTCAACCGCGACGACACCGGCAGCCCCAAAGACGCCTTCTTTGGCGGGGTGCGCCGTGGGCGCATTAGCAGCCAGTGCCTCAAGCGGGCCGCGCGGGAGTATGTACGCGACCACCCCGACGGCCTGCCTCATGAGGCGATGGCTTTGCGCACCAAGCGGCTGGTGCAAGTGTTAGTAGAACAACTTAAGGCCAAGGGCCGCAGTGAGGAGGAGGCCAGGCAAAAGGTAGAGCAAGCCCTGGGTGGGATGGGCCTGAAGGTAGATGCAGAGGGCAAAACCCAGTACCTGCTGTTTTTGGGCAAGCAAGAGGTAGCCAAAATTGCCGACCTCATTGACCGGCACTGGGACGGCCTGGTGGCGCCCCAAACCGAGGAAGAGGGGAGCAAAAAGAAAGCCAAAGACGCCAAGAAAGCCGCTAAGGAAGCCGTCCCTGACGAGATCAAAAAAGCCTTGGGTAGTGTGCTGGATGGGGGAAAGGCCCTGGATGTCGCGCTCTTTGGCCGTATGCTGGCCGATTTACCCGAGAAGAACCAGGACGCCGCCTGTCAGGTGGCCCATGCCATCTCCACCAACGCCGTAGAGCGCGAGTTCGACTTCTACACCGCTGTAGACGACCTCAAGCCCGATGACAACGCCGGAGCTGACATGATCGGCACGGTGGAATACACCTCCGCCTGTTACTACCGCTATGCCGCTCTCGACCTCGAGAAGCTCCGGGAGAATCTCCAGGGGGATACCGAGCTGATGCTCAAGGGCCTCGAGGCTTTCCTCAGGGCTATTGTCAAGGCCAAGCCCAGCGGAAAGCAAAACTCCTTTGCCGCCCACAACGATCCCGAGTACGTGGCCGTAACGGTTCGTACCGAGGCCGACCCGCGCAACCTGGCCAATGCCTTTGAGAAACCGGTGCGGCCAGGCCAGGACAAAAGCCTCACCGAAGCCTCGGTAGAACGCCTCGAGGCCAGGTGGAAGAAGCTGGCCGAGGCCTACGGGCAGAATGGAAAGACCTTCGTGCTCAACCTGACCGATGCGCCCTCTAGCATCGGTGAGGCGGTGGAGAGCCTGGATGGCTTGCTGCGTAGTGTTCTGGAGCAAATCAAGTCCAATCTGGAGGCCTAATGCCTACGCTGCTGCTGCGTTTGGCGGGCCCCATGCAGTCGTGGGGCACCCGCTCGAGGTTCGACGAGCGCGATACCGACCTGATTCCCTCTAAAAGCGGCGTAATCGGCCTACTGTGTGCGGCCATGGGCGTAGACCGCAAGGAGAGTGCGCCGGTTCTCGAGCTGGCTGAGCTACGCATGGGGGTTCGGGTAGACCAGCCGGGCGTACTGCGCTACGACTACCAGACCGCCCAGAACGTGATCGCTGCCGATCAGTCTAAGCTGCACCCCACCACCGTCTCGAGGCGCTACTACCTTTCGGACGCGGTTTTTCTAGTGGGCCTGGAAGGACAGAACCGGGCTTTGCTGGAACAGGCCCACCGCGCGCTCAAGAACCCGGTCTGGCCCCTTTTCTTGGGGCGCAAGAGCTATGTACCAAGTCTTGGGGTGTATTTGCCCGACGGTCTGCGGGAGGAACCCCTCGAGGAGGCGCTGCGCTACCCCTTTCTTGGCCATAGCTGGCCCAAGGATGAAAAGGGTAAGGAGCCTGGAGTCGTCTCCTTGCCGGTTTTCCTAGAGAACCGCGCCTCGAGTGAAGGTTCGCTGCGCATGGATCAACCCCTCAGCTCCTTTGCCGAACGGCGCTTTGGGGCGCGCTTTGTAGTTCCTGGCTCGGTGGAGGTGAGCCGTGTACCTGAGCCGAATCTATCCTAACCTCAGCCATAAACAGGCCCGCATCGACCTGGCAAACCCCTATCAGCTCCATGCCACGCTGTGCCGTGCCTTTGCCCCACCCGACCAGCGCCCACCGCGCTTCTTGTGGCGGTTGGAAGAGGGCAAAACCCCACAGGTTCTGGTGCAGAGCGCACAAGAGCCCAACTGGAAGGCTATACAGGAGCTGTTTCCTGGGTATCTGGCCCAGATGCCTGAGTCTAGGCCGCTTCCTTTGGAGAATCTCCAGCCCGGCCAGGTGCTGCGTTTCCGCCTGCGGGCCAACCCCACCGTCACCCGCAAAGACCCCCAGAACCCCGAAAAGCGCAAGCGCCACGGGCTGAAAGACGTGGGGGAACAGCTCGAGTGGCTCCACCGCCAAGGGGCCAAAGGGGGCTTTGCGGTGTTGGAGGCAATGGTGGTGCAAAGCGAGCGGCTAAGGATGTACAAGCATGGGGGTGACCATCCCATCGTGATACAGGCGGCGTTGTTTGAGGGGTATCTCAAAATAACCGACCCGGATACCTTTAGGAAGACCCTGATAGCAGGCCTAGGCCACGCCAAGGCTCTAGGTTGTGGCCTTCTTTCCATCGCCAAGCCAAGGGGGTAGGGTCGTGAAATACGAGACCCGTAACTTACAGGAGCTACCCAAGTTTCGCGATGGGCTCTCGTACCTCTACCTGGAGCATGGCTGCATCGAGCAGCAGGATCAGGCCGTGGCCTACTACAGCCAGGAAGGGGTCGTGGCCATTCCCGCGGCAGCGCTTGGGGTGTTGATGCTTGGGCCTGGCACCTCTATTACCCACGCGGCCATTCGTCAGCTTGCTAACAATGGTTGCTCGGTGTTTTGGGTGGGTGAGGAGATGGTGCGCTTTTACGCCTGCGGTATGGGCGAGACCCGCAGCAGTGCCAACCTGATGCGGCAAGCCCAAGCCTGGGCTGATCCCGATGGGCACTTGGAAGTGGTCAAGCGCCTGTACCGGATGCGCTTTCCTGAGGGGCTACCCCCCGATCTCACCTTGGAACAGATTCGGGGCCGTGAGGGGGTGCGGGTGCGCGATACCTACGCCCGCTGGAGCCGCGAGACCGGGGTGGAGTGGAAAGGGCGCAACTACAACCGGGGCAACTGGGCCGAAGCAGACCCCATCAACCGCGCCCTCTCGGCGGGGGCGGCCTGCCTGTACGGGATCGCCCACGCCGCCATCGTCTCGGCGGGGTACAGCCCGGCCCTCGGCTTCATCCACACCGGCAAGCAGCTTTCCTTCGTCTACGATGTAGCCGACCTCTACAAGGCCGAAACCCTCATTCCAACCGCTTTTATGGTGGTAGCGGAATCGGAGTTTGGTGTGGAAAAGCGGGTGCGCCAGGCCTTGCGCAATCGCCTACGAGAGGTGGGGTTGCTCGAGCGTATAGTTTCCGATCTGCACAAGCTCTTCGATGCCTTAGAGCTTCCCGACCCCTATGCCAAAGATGCGGCTGCTCCGGGCGATTTGTGGGACGTAGAAGGAACAGTTCCTGGGGGGGTGTCGTATGCCCAGGAAGACGCCGATTGACCCATGGTTGTGATTGTTTTGGAAAGGGTGCCAAAGCGCCTGCGCGGCGAGTTGTCGCGTTGGATGCTCGAGGTGAGCACAGGCGTTTTTGTCGGGAATATGTCGGCATTGGTGCGCGATTTATTGTGGGAGAAGTGCAAGGAAAAAAAGACTGTAGGCCGCTGCTGCCAGATATACCGTACCAACAACGAGCAAGGGTTTGCTATCCGAACGCATGGCGACACGACTCGAGTGCTGGTAGACTTTGACGGTCTCCTGCTGGTTGCTGTGAAAAACGCTGAATGGCAGCGTATGCATGCCAAGAGGCGGAGGTTAAAGGCAACCGAGAACCTTGAAAAAGAGAAAACCGAGCGTAGAACTTGGGATTCGGACACTTCTGACGGGGTGAGAGGCTGAATTCTCCGTTAGAATCAAGTGTATTCCCCGCACACGCGGGGATGAACCGGCCGGCTTTCGGCGGGCACGCTGGCATTCGTCGTATTCCCCGCACACGCGGGGATGAACCGTGGGGGGCCAGGCGCTACCTTGTGGCGGTGGTGTATTCCCCGCACACGCGGGGATGAACCGGAGGCACCGGTGCAACAACCCCCTGTGGGAACGTATTCCCCGCACACGCGGGGATGAACCGATGAGGCATGCCATCCCGAGGGCCCGGAGCAGTATTCCCCGCACACGCGGGGATGAACCGCCGGAAGTAGAGGCTTCCGGTCTCACCATGACGTATTCCCCGCACACGCGGGGATGAACCGACCTCCTCGGCCTCGAGGCCGGGGACCTCGCGGTATTCCCCGCACACGCGGGGATGAACCGTAGGGGAACTTCGCCACCATGGCCGCGCGGGCGTATTCCCCGCACACGCGGGGATGAACCGCGTGCGACCACCTGCTGGCTTTCGGCGCTGGCGTATTCCCCGCACACGCGGGGATGAACCGGTCTCGCTGGCCGAGGGCAGGCGGAAGATGCTGTATTCCCCGCACACGCGGGGATGAACCGGTCTCGCTGGCCGAGGGCAGGCGGAAGATGCTGTATTCCCCGCACACGCGGGGATGAACCGGTCTCTACCTTGCGCTTCAGAAGGGGCAGGGCGTATTCCCCGCACACGCGGGGATGAACCGCCCACCCCGGCTAAGGGGAACCGGGCCTCCCCGTATTCCCCGCACACGCGGGGATGAACCGGAGGTAGACATGAGCACAGGCAGCTTGTTGATGTATTCCCCGCACACGCGGGGATGAACCGGTATCGGCTTGGCGGGCTATCCGCCCCCGCCGTATTCCCCGCACACGCGGGGATGAACCGTTGAAATCCGGGCGTACCGGCTGGGCCAGGGCGTATTCCCCGCACACGCGGGGATGAACCGGAACTAGCCCCTCTGGTGCAGACCTATGATCGTATTCCCCGCACACGCGGGGATGAACCGGACTGGTTGGAGAACGAGGTCCGGACGTACCTGTATTCCCCGCACACGCGGGGATGAACCGGC
>FWWL01003866.1_pt1 | contig 26380 bp, 29 predicted proteins | sample 2228331 | NCBI WGS metagenome assembly FWWL01 (sample SAMEA103939775, study PRJEB20133) | metagenome
TTGGTCCGCCGCCACACCTTCTCCACGCGTCCGGAGCGGTCCACGAGCACCGTGTCCCGGCTCAGGATCCCGAGGAAGGTCCGGACGCCGTACGCGCGCGCGAGCTCCCTGTGGGGGTCCGGCACCATGGTGACGCCCGTGCGTCCTGCGAAGGCGCACTGGGCCTCCGGCCGGTCCGGGCTCACGCCCACCACCGCCACCCCGAGGCGGCGGAACTCGTACTGCAGCGCGGCGTACCGGCGGGCCTGCAGGGAGCAGCCCGGGGATCCGGCCTTGGGGTAGAAGAACAGCACGAGCCCGCCCTCTCGGGCGCGGCCTGCGAGGTCGACTTCCTCCCCGAAGGCGTCGAGGAGCCGGGGCAGGGGGGCTGGGTCTCCTTCCCGCACGCCCCGATTATACGGCCCCGCCCCGTCCGTCCTGCAGGGCGCGGGCGAACCGCTCCACGGCGCGGCGACGCGACGCGGCGAAGTCCACCACGGGCGCAGGGTAGTCCCGTCCCACCCGACACCGGTAGGCGACCTGGTCGTCCCGGGGCAGGGTCCACGGCGCGTGCACGTACGGAGCCGGTACCCGCGCCACTTCCGGCACCCAGCGGCGCACGTACGCGCCCTGTGGATCCCACCGCTGGCCCTGCAGGACGGGGTTGAACACCCGGAAGTACGGCGCCGCGTCCGCCCCGACCCCGGCCACCCACTGCCAGTTGCCCCCGTTAGACGCGGGGTCCCCGTCCACCAGGTGTTCCATGAAGTGGCGCTCGCCCCACCGCCAGTCCACGAGCAGGTTCTTCACGAGGAAGGACGCCACCACCATGCGGGCGCGGTTGTGGATCCACCCCGTCTGCGCCAGCTCCCGCATGGCGGCGTCCACCACCGGGTAGCCCGTCCGGCCCTCGCACCAGGCCCGGAACCGCTCCTCGTCGTTGTCCCACCGCAGGCCGGCGAACCGTTTCCGCAGCGGCTCCCGGCGCGTGCGGGGTAAGTGGTAGAGGAGGTGGGCGAAGAACTCCCGCCACAGGAGCTCGTCCCGCCAGGCCTCCGCCCCTTGCCGGGCTCCGCCGCCGGGCGCGGCCGCCACCTGCAGGGCGGTGCGGTAGGCCACGAGGGGGGACAGGACGCCGAAGCGGAGGTACGGGGAGAGGCGGGAGGTGGCGTCCCTGTCCAGCCGGTTTCGGTCCCGGTGGTACTGGGCCATGGCCTCCTCCGCGAAGCGCCGGAGGAGGTGCAGGGCCTCCGCTTCACCCCCCGCGGCCGCGTACGTGCCGGGCAGCCGCCCGGGGGGCACCGGGTGGGGCGCAAGCCGGCTGGGCGCGGGCAGCGGGTGGGCGGTCAGGTCCAGGCTGAGCAGGCGGCTGCGGAAGCGGCCGAACACGGTGTACCCTCCCCCGTCCGCCGTCCTCACCGCGTCGGGCGGGTGGACGGTCGGCCAGCCCACGAGGCGGAGGGGCACCCGTTCCGCCACACGCGCCTCGCGCCGCCTGCCGAGGGGGGAGACCTCCGCGTGTGCGTACACCGCGCCGGCACCCGTCTCGCGGACCAACCGGGCGAGGACCTCTGCCGCCTCGCCCGTGCGGACCACCAAGGCACTGCCCCGCTCCCGCAGCGCGCGGTCGAGGGCTTGGAGGTTCGCCCGGAGGAAGGCCGCGCGCTTCGGCGCCTTGGCCTGGAGGTGGGGGTCGAGGACGAACACGGGGACCACCGTGGGGTGGCGGAGGGCGGCGGCGAGCGCGGGGTTGTCGTGGAGCCGCAGGTCCCGCCGGACCCACCACAGGGCAGGACCGACCTCAGGCGACGAAGGGGGCCTTGTGGACGTACCGTCCCTCCTCCGCCTCCTGCACGAGGAAGTGGGCCAGGTCGCCTGTGGTGATGCGGGGGCGCGCAGGCCGGTCCAGGCGGACCTGGTAGCGGCCGGTGGCGGGACCCGGCACCACCATGGGAGGCCGGACCCCGGTCCAGTCGAGGTCCGTGGCCTGCAGGAGCTCGAACTCCCGGTGTTTCGCCTCGTGGACCCAACGCGCCAGCCGCCGCACGAGCCAGGCGGCGAGGCGGTCCGGCGGTCCCTTGCGGTCGCCCGGGGCGTCTAGGGCAGCGCCCAGCACCGCCACCAGCCGGCGCACGCCGGCTACGTGGAGCGCGTCCACGACCGTCCGGACGGCCTGCACGTGCGCTTCCGCGTCCTGTGGGGTGTTGCGCCGCGGCCCCAGGGCACTGAGGACCGCGTCCGCAGCTTGCACGGCTTCCCGGACCCGCGCGGGGTCGAGGGCGTCGCCGGTCACCACCCGCAGCCGCTCGTGCCGGACGGCCACCCGGCCAGGGTCCCGCGCCAGGGCCACCACCTCGTGGCCGCGCCGCAGGGCTTCCGCCACGGCGGCGGACCCGATGCGCCCGGTGCTCCCCAACACCGCCACCCGCACCGCACTTACCCCCGCACGTGGCCGTCGCCCAGGGCGATGAACTTGGTGGTGGTGAGCTCGCGGACGCCCATGGGGCCGTAGGCGTGCAGCTTGCTGGTGCTGATCCCGATTTCCGCCCCCAGGCCCAGCTGGAACCCGTCGTTGAAGCGGGTGCTGGCGTTCACGAGCACCAGGGAGGCGTCCACCTCCCGCAGGAACCGCAGGGCCCGGGCGTGGTCCCGGGTGGCGATGGCCTCCGTGTGGCGGGAGCCGTAGCGGGCGATGTGGTCGAGGGCCTCGTCCATGGAGTCCACCACCTTCACCGCCAGGACCAAGTCCAGGTACTCCGCCTCCCAGTCTTCCTCCGTGGCGGGCCGGACGTGCGGGAGGTGCTCCCGGGTGCGGGGGCAGCCCCGCAGCTCCACGCCCGCCTCGGCCATGGCTTGCGCCAGCCGCGGCAGGAACTCCCCCGCCACCGCCTGGTGGACGAGGACTTTCTCCAGCGCGTTGCACGTGGCCGGACGCTGGGCCTTGGCGTTGGTGGCCACCCGCACCGCCATGTCCAGGTCCGCGCCGTCGTCCACGTACAGGTGGTTGACGCCCTTGGCGTGCGCCAGCACGGGCACCCGCGCGTGCTCCTGCACGAACCGGATGAGGTCTTCCCCGCCGCGGGGGATCAACAGGTCCACCAGGCCGGCCAGGCGGCACATCTCCAGGACCGCCTGCCGGTCCGTGTGGGGCACCAGCTGCACCGCGTCCTCAGGCAGGGACGCTACCTTCAGGCACGCCCGGAACAGCCGCACCAGGGCCAGGTTGCTGCGCAACGCCTCCTTGCCGCCGCGCAGGAGGATGGCGTTGCCCGCTTTGACGGCCAGGCTGCTGGCCTCCACGGTGGCCCCGGGCCGTGCCTCGTACACCATGCCGATCACGCCCAGGGGCACCCGCATGCGGCCCACCCGGAGCCCGTTGGGCCGCACGGACAGGGACTCGATCTCGCCCACGGGGTCCGGCATAGCCGCCACCTGCCGGAGTCCCTCCACCAGGTCGTCCCGGGTGCGCCCGTCCAGCCGCAGGCGGTCCAGCTTGGGCTTCGGGAGGCCCGCGGCGGCGGCTTCCTCCAGGTCCTGGCGGTTGGCTTCCGCCACCTCCTCCCACGAGTCTTGCAAGCTGCGCGCGAGCTCCAGCAGGGCGCGCTGCTTGGCCGCGGGTGTGGCCGCGGCCATGGCCCTGGCCGCCTCCCGCGCGCGGGCTGCCATCTCGCGGATCTCGCTGCCTACGTCGACCATGTCGACCCCCGAACCGCGTACGCCTCCTGCTCCAACTCACTCGCCAGCGCGAAGTGGTCCCGGTGGATCACCTCGTCGGAGTGCTTGTAGCCCAGCCGGGCCTCCACCTCCCGGGTGTGCAGGCCCTTGATGAGGTCCACCTCCGCGGCGCTGTAGTTCACCAGGCCCACGCCCACCAGCCGGCCGTCCGGGTCCAGGCAGCGCACAGGGTCTCCCACCCCGAACTGGCCGCGCACCCCGCGGATCCCCGCGGGCAGCAGGGAAGCGCCCGTCTCCCGCAGGGCCCGCGCCGCGCCCGCGTCCAGGAGCAGCTCGCCCGCGGGCTGGGGGAGCTGGTACAGCCACAGCTTCCGGCCGCTGTACCGGCGTGCCCCGCCCCAGAACAGCGTGCCCACGGGCTCGCCCCGCAACGCCTCGCGCAGCGCGCCGGGCCGCCGCCCCGACAGCAACAGGAGGGGCATCCCCGCGGCCAGCGCCTTCTCCGCCGCCAGCAGCTTGCTGCGCATGCCCCCGCTTCCCACCTCGCCCGGCGCCTCCCCCGCGGACTCCAGCAGGCCGCGGTCCACCCGCTCCACCCACGGGATGGGGCGGGCGTCCGGGTGATGGCGCGGGTCCCGGTCGAACAGAGCCTCCACGTCGGACAGCAGCACCAGCAGGTCCGCGCCCACCAGGGTGGCGATGAGCACCGACAGCCGGTCGTTGTCGCCGAACTGCACCTCCTCCACCACCACCGTGTCGTTCTCGTTCACCACGGGGACTGCACCCCACGCCAGCAGGGTCTCCAAGGTGTGGCGGGCGTGCAGGAAGCGGGCGCGGTCGGCCAGGTCCGGAGCCGTGAGGAGCACTTGCCCCACGGGAGTCCCGTGGCGGCGGAAGGCCTGCTGCCAGGCGTGCATCAGGAGGGGCTGGCCCACCGCGGCCGCCGCCTGTTTCGCGGGGATGGTGCTGGGCCGCTGCTGGAGCCGCAGGTACGCGGTGCCGGCGGCCACGGCGCCGGAGGAGACCACCACCACCTCCCGGCCCTGGGCCCGCAGCTCGGCCAGCTCGTCCGCCAGCCGGTCCAGGACCTGCTGGTCCAGGCCGCCCGGACCCGCCAGCACCGCGCTGCCCACCTTGACCACGAGCCGGTGGTACGCGCGGGGGTCCGCGAAGGAGGGGCGGGCGCGCGGGGCCTGCGTCATACTTAGCATGATACGGTAGCCCCGCGGCGGGCAGCAGCCCAGGAAGGCCCGGACAGCCTGTCGAAGGCCTGAGCAGGGCGGCGGAGGAGGTCAGATGGCACGCGAACCGGTGTTTGCAGACCCGGAGGAGGAGCGCCGGTACCTGGAGCAGGTCAAGCGGGAGCTGGACACGGCGCAGACGAAGGACGAGGTGGTGGAGGTGTGGCGCCGCCACTACCTGAAGGTGGGGCACCGCAAGCTCGGCCGGCTGCTGTTGGGCCGGCCGGTGGAGGAGCTGGTGCGGTCCAGGGGCGAGTAGGACGTGGAGTACGCGCGCCTGGCGCAGGCCTACCAGCGGCTGGAGGAGACCTCGGCCCGGCTCCGGCTCATCGAGGTGCTGGCCGAGCTGTTCCGGGACAGCCCCAAGGGGCTGCTGTCCAAGGTGGTGTACCTGTGCCAGGGCAAGATCGCCCCTGACTTCGCGGGGGTGGAGATCGGGCTGGCGGAGAAGCTGGCGGCGCGGTCGGTAGCGGAGGCCGCAGGTGCCTCCGAGGAAAAGGTCCAGGCGCTGCTGCGGCGCCGCGGGGATCTGGGCACCGCCGCGGAGGAGCTGCTGGGCGAGCGGGCGGCCCGACGGTCACACCTGACCGTGGAGGAGGTGTTCGCGCACCTGGAGGCCATCGCCCGGGCCTCGGGGAAGGGGGCGCAGACGCAGAAGATCTCCGCGCTGGCGGACCTGCTGCGCCGGGCCACCCCGCTGGAGGCCCGGTACCTGGTGCGCACGGTGACGGGCAAGCTCCGGCTGGGCGTGGGGGACGCTTCCATCCTGGACGCCCTGGCGGAGGTGTACGCGGGGGGGCGGGCCCACCGCGCCCCGCTGGAGCGGGCGTACAACATCTGCTCCGACCTGGGGCTGGTGGCCGCGACCCTGGTCCGGGGCGGGGTGGCTGCGGTGGAGCGGATGGAGGTCCGCCCCGGGAACCCCGTCCGGCCCATGCTCGCGCAGCGCCTGGCCACCGGCGAGGAGATCCTCGCGAAGCTGGGCGGCCGGTGCGCGGCGGAGTACAAGTACGACGGCGAGCGCGTGCAGGCGCACCGGCTGGACGGCCGGATTCTGCTGTTCTCGCGCCGGCTGGAGAACATCACCGACCAGTTCCCGGACGCGGTGGAGCTGCTGCGGGAGGGGCTGCGGCCCAAGCGGGCCATCCTGGAGGCGGAGATCGTGGCGGTAGAGCCGGACACGGGGGAGCTGCGGCCGTTCCAGGAGCTCATGCAGCGGCGTCGGAAGTACGGGGTGGAGGAGGCGGCCCAGCGCATCCCCGTGGGCCTGTTCTGCTTCGACCTCCTGTACGGGGAAGAGGGCGACCTGACCCGCAGGCCGTACCTGGAGCGCCGCCGGGCGCTGGAGCGGGCGGTCAAACCCAGCGACCGGCTGCAGCTGGCCACCTGGAAGCTGGTCGACGGCGTGGACGAGCTGGACGCGTTCTTCGAGCAGGCCATCGCGGACGGGTGCGAGGGTGTGCTGTGCAAGTCGGTGTCCGAGGACGCCGTCTACCAGGCGGGGGCGCGGGGCTGGCTGTGGATCAAGCACAAGCGGGAGTACCGCACGGAGCTGCAGGACACCCTGGACCTGGTGGTGGTGGGGGCGTTCTACGGCCGGGGCCGGCGGAGCGGCACCTACGGGGCGCTACTGGTGGCCGCCTACGACCCCCGGGAGGACACCTTCCCCACCTTCTGCAAGGTGGGCAGCGGCTTTTCCGACCAGGACCTGGAGCAGCTGCCCAGGCGGCTGCGCCCGTACCAGACCGACCACAAGCCGCCCCGGGTGGACTCCCGGCTGGAGCCGGACGTGTGGTTCCACCCCGCGGTGGTCCTGGAGGTGGTGGGCGCGGAGATCACCCTGTCGCCCACCCACACGGTGGCCTGGGGGAAGGCGCGGGAGGGTGCGGGGCTGGCGTTGCGGTTTCCCCGCTTCACGGGCCGGTACCGGGACGACAAGCGTCCGGAGGACGCCACCACCGTGGACGAGGTGTGGGAGATGTACCAGCGGGCGCGCCGTCGCGCGGTGCGGGTGGCGGAGTCGGAAGGGTAGACGCCTAGCGTACCACCACGATGACCCTGCGCTCCCGGGGCCCGTCAAACTCCGCCAGCATCACCGCCTGCCACCGGCCGAGCATCAGCCGGCCGCCCACCACGGGGATCACCTGGCCCGGCCCCACCACGGAGGCCTTCAGGTGCGCGCTGGCGTTGCCGTCCACCCGGTCGTGGCGCCACACGCCGTCTGGGAACAGCTTGCCCAGGGCGTCCAGCAGGTCCTCGCCCACTTGGGGGTCCGCGTTCTCGTTGACCACCACGGCCGCGGTGGCGTGCGGCACGTACACGCAGCACAGGCCTTCCTGCGTGCCGGAGGCGCGCACCGCTTCGTGGACCCGCTCCGTGATGTCCACCAGTTCCCGCCTGCGGCGTGTGCGGACGGTGAACTCCGTCATGCTCCCTCGCCTCCCGCATCCAGGGTAACGGAGAGGGGAAGGTGAAGGCGGACCTCTGGCGCCGGGGGCTGTGGGTGACCGCCTACGGGGTGGCCATGGCGTACGTGGAGGCGGCCGTGGTGGCCTACCTGCGCGCCCTGTACGGGATGCGGGACCTCCTGCGGGACGCCCCCACGGCCCCCGACCCGTGGGTGTGGGTGGAGGTGGGACGGGAGGCGGCCACGTTGCTCATGCTGTTCGCCGTGGGTCAGGTGGCGGGGCGCAGCCGGCCTGCCCGTTGGGGGGCCTTCCTGTACGCGTGGGGGGTGTGGGACCTGGCGTACTACGGGTGGCTGCGGGTCCTGGTGGGCTTCCCCCGCTCCCTGGCAGACTGGGACCTGTTGTTCCTGATCCCCGTGCCCTGGTGGGCGCCCGTGTGGGCTCCGGTCCTGGCAGCGGGGTTGCTGGCCGTCTTCGGCGCTGCGGTGGCGGTGCGTGCGGAGGCGGGCCGGACGGTGAGGTTGGACCCGGTGAGCGCCGTGGTGGGCGCGGTGGGCTCCGCGGCGGCGCTGGCGGCGGTGATGGCACCGGCTCTGGCGCACGTGGGGGAGGGGTGGGCGGCTGCCGCGGCCGCGCGCCCGCAGGCATTTCCGTGGGGCCTGTACCTGGCGGGCTGGGTTGCGGTGGCCTGGGCGGCGTGGAGGGTGGCCGGGGGAAGACAGCGGGGTCACTTGCGGAACGGACGGCCGAGCAGGACGCTATAGGTAACTCGATCGGCGAGGTCCTGCGCCCGCGAGGTGCGGCACGGCCTGTGCAACGCCTGCTGGGGACGAGGGGACGCTACACGGAACGCCGAGGGGGAGTGGTGGTATGGCCAGGTGGAAGTGGTGGTGGGCAGTGCTGGTGGTGGCCCTGGGGTCGCCCCTGATGGCGCAGACGGCGCCGCACGACATCCTGCCGGGCGAGGCCATCGGCGCGGCCCGGATCGGCATGGCCATGGAGGAAGCCGCCCAGGTGGCCCAGGGGTTCGGGCAGACCCGCGACCAGGCGCGCGACGTGGGCCGGGAGGTCTGCAACGTGGACGACGGGGTGGGGATCTGCGCGTACGACTACTACTTCTACGAGGACGAGCGGGAACCCACCCAGACGCCCGGCCTGGTGATGGCGGTGGTCACCGACGACCCGCGCTTCAAGCTGGTGGGCGGGGTGGGAGTGGGCAGCACCCTGCTGGAGTTCCTGCGGGCGTACGGCGCAAACCCGGAGTGGCTGGGCGGTGGGTACCTGGAGTGGACCAGCAAGGGGTTGTTGGTCGGGCTGCGGCGCGGTCCCCGGGGCGCGGAGGTGGCCCTCGTGGGGGTGTTCAAGCCGCGCAGTTCGGGGGTGCGGGCAGAAGGGGGAACCCGTCGGGCCCGGTCCGCGTACCTGTAAGGGAACACGGCCGTATAAGGAGGCGGGATGCGGCGCGTCCAGGTAGCCGCCCTGGCGGCGGCGGTGCTGGTGGCGTGGGCGGGGGCGGCCCACGCGCAGGACCTCCTGCAGATCGTCAAGGTGTTCGGGATCGGATACGCGGTCCGCACCTTCGGCCCGCAGATCAACGACTTCATCAACTCGCTGTTGTTGTCGCGGGACGCCGCCACCCAGCAGAGCACGAAGGTGGTGCCCATCCTGAGCATCTCCATCGGGCTGAGCGCTCCCGGGCGGGCCACCATCGGCGCCGCCCAGGTGGCAGGGCCGCCCGCGGCGGTGCGGCGGGTACAGGCGGTGGCGGCCCTGGACGCCAACTACCAGGGGGTGTTCCAGGTGCGGGCCCTGATCCCCGTGGACAGCCTGGAGCCGTGGCGCCGCCTGCGGCGGGTGGTGGGGGTAGGGGTGTCCGCCATCATCGACCTGAAGATCTGAACCCCGCCGGGGGGCGCGGCCCCTCACCGGCGGGGCGCCACCAGCAGGGTACCGGCGTAGTGTACGCTCATGGGGTGCAGGTGGCAGTAGACGGTGTAGGAGCCCGCGCGGAGGTTGCGCACCCGCACCGTCTTCGTCTGCTTGGGCTGCAGGACCTCCTTCACGCGGAAGGCGTCGATGGCAAACCCCTCGGGGATGGGGCTTTCGTTGCGGACGACGAACTCCACGGTCTCCCCCTCGTACGCGAAGAAGTCGCCCGGGAGGTTGGTGACCGCGATGGTGGACACGCCGGCCACCGTGGCCTTCCAGAACCGCATGGTGACGTGGTACCGGCGCACGGGGGCCGGGCCGGAGGACGCGGGGCCGGGCAGGAACACCAGGCTGGCGACGAGCAACAAGGCAGCCAGCCCGCGGGACAGTGGGGTCCGCATGGCGCACCTCCCATTTAGTTTGGAGTGCTAATCATCTACCATGGAGTCCGGAGGCTGTCAAGGGATGCGCGGCAGGAGGCGGTTCCCGGCACAGGGGCCGACGTCGCAGCGGGTGGCGCAGGCCCTGGGGCGCATCGCCACGGCCCTGCGCAGCGAGGCGTGGGGGGAGGCGCTGGCCCGGGGGCTGACCCCCACCCAGGCCCAGATCCTCGGCTACCTGCATTTCGCGAGCCCCCGGGGGGCGCGGGTGTCCGAGGTGGCGCACGCCCTGGCGGTCAGCACGGCCACCGCCAGCGAGTCCACGGACGCCTTGGTCCGCAAGGGCCTGGTGCGGAAGGCCCGGGTGGCGGAGGACGGCCGGGCGCGGCTGGTGGTGCTCACGGCCGCGGGGCGCAAGGAGGCGGAGCGGCTGGCGGGCTGGCCGGAGTTCCTCCTGCGGGCAGTCGGCGCCCTGCCGGAGGCGGAGCAGGCGGCGTTCCTCCGGGTGCTGCTGAAGACCATCCGGACGCTGCAGGAAGAAGGCCGGATCCCCGTCTCCCGCATGTGCGTCACGTGCGCGTACTTCCGGCCGTACGCACACCCCGACCCCGGCGCGCCGCACCACTGCGACTTCGTGGACGCGCCCTTCGGCGACGGGCTCCTGCGGGTGGACTGCCCCGACCACACCCCCGCGGACCCCGTGCGGGCACAGGCCAACTGGCAGCGCTTCTCGCAGGCAGGCTAGGCGGACCTTGGCGGAGGGGGTGGGACTCGAACCCACAAGGGCTTGCGCCCACCGGTTTTCGAGACCGGCCCCTTAGCCAGTTCGGTGCACCCCTCCCGCCTCCCCCATTGTAGCTTGCAACCGTCCCCCGGGTTGTACACTGGCGCCGGAGGAGTGCGGTGACCCTCAAGGACGCTTTGCGGGACAACTGGCGGCGGGCCATGCCCCTGCGCGCGGGCCGGCCACGGGGGATACGGACGAGGCCGCGGGCCGAGGCGGAGCGGCTGGCCCTGCGCTGGGTGGCGTACCGGCAGGCGGTGCGGGCCTTCTCCACGTGGATCCGCCGGCAGGGCCCCCGGGCGTACCGGCTGACCACGGGGGCCGGCGGGTGAGTCCCGAACAGCTCCAGCAGGCACGCGCCCGGCTTCAGGCCCTCCGGGATGTACCCAACCCCTTGGAGCTACAGCTGCGGGTGGCGGCAGTACTGTCGGGCCTGCTGCGCGCGTACGGAGAGCCCGTGGTGGTGGGAGGCAGCGCGGTGTCCTTCTACACAGGGGGCGCGTACCTGTCCCGGGACGTGGACCTGCTCACGGAGGCGGAAGGGCAGGTGGTGCGGGAGGTGCTGACCGCGGTGGGGTTCGAGCGGCGTGGGAGCGCGTGGGTACACGCGGAGCTGGCCGTGGTGGTCGACTTCCCCGCGCCCCCTCTGGCCGGTGACCCTTCCCGGGTGGTGACGGTGGACACCGAGGAAGGACCGGTCCGGTTGGTGGGGTTGGAGGACCTACTGGTGGACCGGCTGAACGCGGTGGTGCACTGGAACGACTCGGAAGCCCGGGAGTGGTGCGTGACCATGCTGGCGGTGCACCCGGACGTGGACACGGAGTACCTGCGGCGGCGGGCCTCCGAGAAGGGGGTGCTGGAGGCCCTGGACGACGCGCTGCTGGAAGCGCAGGCGCTGCGCCAGGAAGCTGGGCAGCCCGGCTAGCCGTCCGTCTCCCGCAGGCTCCGGAAGAACCGCTGGAGGAGGGCCTGCGCCTCCTGGTACAGCACGCCCTCGGTGACCTCCACGCGGTGGTTCAGGCGGGGGTCCTCGGGAATCCGGTAGAGGGTGCGCACGGCACCGCTTTTCGGGCTGGGGGCCCCGTACACCAGCCGGCGGACCCGCGCCAGCACCAGGGCCCCCGCGCACATGGGGCACGGTTCCATGGTCACGTACACCGTGCACCCCTCCAGCCGCCAGCTGCCCAGGGCGCGCGCCGCCTGCTGCAGGGCCAGCACCTCCGCGTGGGCCGTGGGGTCCCGTAAGGACTCCCGCCGGTCGTGCGCCCGCGCCAGAAGCCTCCCCTCGTGCACCACCACGCACCCCACGGGTACCTCGCCGCACCGGGCACCGCGCTCCGCCTCCTGCAGCGCCAGCCGCATCCACGCGTGGTCGCTCACGGGGCCTCCGCGAGCCGGCGCGCCCGCGCGAACACGCGGTCCAGCATGCGGGCGGTGAGCTTGCCCGTCTGCGTGTTCTGCCGGCTGGGGTGGTACGTGCACAGGACCGCGGGTGTCGACCGGCCCTCCAGCCGGCCGGGGAAGCGGTACAGGGCGCCGTGGGCGAAGCGGGGCCTGGGCCGCGGGACCTCCACCCCCAGGTCCGCCAGCAGGCGGAGGACCGCCTGGAAGGCCACCGCACCCAGACACACCACCACCCGCACGCGGGGCAGCAGGGCGAACTCCCGTGCCAGGTACGGAAAACAGCGGTTCTGCTCGTCCGCAGACGGGCGGTTGCCCGGCGGCGCGCACCGGACCGCGGCGGTCACGTACGCGTCCTGGAGCCGCAGCCCGTCTTCCCGGTGGACGCTGGTGGGCTGGTTGGCGAACCCCGCCCGGTACAGGGCCCGGACCAGCCACACGGAAGCCCCGTTGGGCAGGTCGCCGGTGAACATGCGGCCCGTGCGGTTTGCACCGTGCGCGGCAGGCGCCAGGCCCACGACCAACACCCGCGCCTGGGGGTCCCCGAAGCCGGGCACCGGCTTGCCCCAGTACGTCCAGTTCCGGAACTCCCGCTTCTTCTCCCGTGCCACCCGTTCCCGGTAGGCCACCAGGCGCGGGCACCGGCGGCAGGCCACCACCTCCGCGGCCAGCTGGCCCAGCGCGTCCGCCCCGACCGACGTCTGGCCCCTGGGCTCCACGCGGGGAGCATAGCGCGCGCCCCGCGGGGACCGTCAACCGCCCGGAGGAAGGCTGTCGGCGGGTGGCAAACCTTCCTGGTCGGAGGTGCGTGCGGGATGGACACCGCGGTCCTGGGCGGAGAGGTGGTGTGGCGGCCCTCCCCGGAGACGGTGGAGCGCAGCCGGCTCGTGCGCTTCCAGCGCCGGCACGGGCTCGGGTCGTACGAGGAGCTGCTGGCCCGGTCGGTGCAGGACCCCGACTGGTTCTGGCCCGCGGCCCTGGAGGAGATGGACGTCCGGTGGTACCGGCCGTACGACCGGGTGTACGACGACAGGGCCGGCGTCGAGTGGACCGAGTGGTTCTGCGGGGGCGAGCTGAACCTGGTGCACAGCGCGCTGGAGAAGTACCGCGGCACGGCGGAGGCCAGCCGCGTGGCCCTCCGGTGGGAGGGGGAAGACGGAGCCCAACGCACGCTCACGTACGCGGAGCTGGACGCGGAGGTCTCCCGGGCCGCCGCAGCCCTGCAAGAGCTCGGGGTCCGTCGGGGCGACCGGGTGGCCATCTACCTCCCCATGGTTCCGGAAGTTGCGGTGGCGCTGCTGGCGTGTGCCAAGGTGGGCGCCATCGTGACCCCGGTGTTCTCCGGGTTCGCGCCCGAGGCGGTGGCCACCCGGGTGCGGGACTGCGAAGCGAAGCTGGTGGTGACCGCGGACGGGTTTTACCGCCGCGGGCAGGTGGTCCCCCTGTGGGCGCACGCGGACGAGGCCGCCCGACAGTGCCCCAGCGTGGAGCACCTGTTGGTGGTCCGGCGGGTGGGGACCACCGCGGGCTGGCGGCCCGGGCGGGACGTGTGGTGGCACGAGACTACGGCCGCACAGCCCCCGCAGGCGCCCACGGAGCGCATGGCATCTGGGGACCCCTTCATGATCATCTACACCTCCGGCACCACGGGCCGGCCCAAGGGGACGGTGCACGTGCACGCGGGCTTCCCCATCAAGGCGGCGTGCGACATGGCCTTCCACTTCGACGTGCAGCGGGACGACGTGGTGTTCTGGCTGACGGACATGGGCTGGATGATGGGGCCGTGGCTGGTCCTCGGCGTCCTGATCCTGGGCGCGGCCATGGTCCTGTACGAGGGGGTCCCGGACCACCCCCACCCGGGCCGCCTGTGGGAGCTGGTGGACCGGCACGGGATCACAGTCCTGGGCCTGGCGCCCACCGCGGTGCGGGCCCTCATGCGCCACGGGGACGGCTGGCCCGGCCGCTACCGGCTGAATAGCCTACGGGTGCTGGGGTCCACCGGGGAGCCGTGGAACCCGGACCCGTACCTGTGGTACTTCCGCCAGGTAGGCCGGGGGCGCTGCCCGGTGGTGAACTACTCCGGCGGTACGGAGGTCTCCGGCGGCATCGTGTGCGGGACGGTCATCCACCCGACAAAGCCGTGCGCGTTCACCGGGCCCTGTCTGGGTATGGCCGCGGACGTGTACGACGCGGACGGACGGCCCGCCAAACCCGGAGAGGTGGGCGAGCTGGTGGTCACCCGTCCGTGGCCCGGCATGACACGGGGGTTCTGGCAGGACCCGCAGCGGTACCTGGAGACGTACTGGTCGCGGTGGCCCGGGGTGTGGGTGCACGGCGACTGGGCCGTCCGGGACGAGGACGGGTACTGGTACATCCTGGGGCGGTCCGACGACACCCTGAAGGTGGCGGGCAAGCGGGTGGGGCCCGCGGAGGTGGAGTCCGCGCTGGTGACGCACCCCGCGGTGAGCGAGGCGGCGGCGGTGGGCATCCCCCACGAGGTAAAGGGCGAGGCGGTGGCGTGCTTCGTGGTGCTGAAGCCCGGACACACCCCCACGCCGGGCCTGGCCCAGGAACTGCGGGAGCTCGTAGCCCAGCGGCTGGGCAGGGCGCTGCAGCCGGAGGTGGTGGAGTTCGTACCCGACCTCCCGAAGACCCGCAACGCCAAGATCATGCGTCGCGTGGTCCGTGCCGCCTACCTCGGCCAGGACCCCGGAGACCTGAGCGCCCTGGAGAACCCGGGCGCGGTGGACCAGATCCGGCGCCTGCGCTAGCCGGGCTCCAGGGCCAGGCTGCGGGTGGCCTCCGCAAGGGCGTCGGCTCCCGCCTGCAGAGGGGCGTGCGCGATCCGCAGGCGCAGCTGCAGGCCTGGGTAGCGGGAGGGCCGGTACCGGTCCGCCTCGCCGTGTAGCCGGTCCGCGATGGCCACGAGCCGCTCCCGGTCTCCGTCGTCCAGGAGGGCTGCGAGCATGCCTTCTCCCAGGTAGGCCACCGCGTCCGTGCTCCGCACCGCCCGACGCAGGGCTCCTGCGGCGTGCTGGAGGAGGGCCTCCGCCGCCTCCGGGCCGTAGGCGGCCTGCACCCGTTGCACGTCCAGCACCTGGACCACCAGCACCGTGAACCGCTCGCCGAACAGGTGGCTGCGGGCCCTGCGCTCCTCGTACAGCCGCCGGAAGGCGGCCGGGCTCAGCACACCCATCAGCGGGTCCACGTCCGTCTGCGCCAGGTCGCGCAAGCTCCGACGGAGCAGGGCGTGTTCCACCGCGTGCCGGACCAGTTCCCGCGAGGGCGGCCCGTCCCGGAACAGGAACTCGTCCGCCCCGGCTTCCAGGGCCTCCGCCACCGTGTCCCGGAGGGTTCGGGGAGCCAGCAGCAGGATGGGCGTCTGTCGGTACGCCCGGAGAGTCCGGACCGCCTCCGCCACCGGGCGGTCACACGACTCCGCGTCCACCACCAAAAGGTCGTAGTGGTCCGTCTGGAGGAGCTCCACGGCGTCCGAAAAAGGCGCCACCTCCAGCCGGCAACCGTCCCCCAGCCCTGGGGGGAGCCAGGGGGGCAGGTGGGTCCCCACCACGAGGGCGCTGGCTACCGCGGGGTCCGGCTCGGGCGGCGTGCTGGGAGCTTCCGACAGGGCCTGACGCCACTGCTCGAGGAGCTTCCGCCAAGGGGGCTTCCGCGGTTCCACGGGCGTCAGGCGCGGCGTGCACGCCGGGGAGGACACGCAGGCTTCCTCATGGCACCAGTGTAGCCCCGCCGCGGGCCGGAAACCCTCAGGGACGGTTTGACAGGGAAAAGAGCAGCCCGGTCTCCCGGAACGCCCGCGCAAGGGCCAGGGCGGCCCGCTCGGGGACGGGCCCCACCACCAAGGTGTAGGCGGGCGTGCGCACGGGGGTCACAGAGGCGGTGTAGCCCCGCGCACGGACCGCCCGCGCCACCCGTTGGGCCGCGGCGGAATCCGGGAAGGTCCCGAAGTCCAGCAGGTAGCCGCCTTCAGGCTGCTCCCGCAGCTGACAGACCAGCCCCGCGCGGGCCAGCACCGCACAACGTTCCTCCCCCGCCCGGCGCATGCGCACGGGTCCTGCGGTGACCGCGTATCCCCGCACCCTCCAACCCGTCTGGACCTGCCCCACCACCCCGTAGCGCGCGTGCAGCTCGGCCGCCGCCCGGGCCAGGCGGTCCAGGTGGTCGGTGGGGGCAGACCGTAGCCAGTACCCACCAACGACCGCCTTCCTGGCGGGCGACCCCGGTGCAGGCACAGGACGGACCAGCGGCCGCCCGAAGTGCGGCAAGGCGGCGCGGGGGCTACCCGCCACCCGTTGGACCTGGGGCCCGGAGGACTTGGCGGACGCCCACACGCCGGCCGCCAGCACCAAAGCGGCAGCGCCAGCCCACAGCGCCCCGGGGACCCTCGGCACAGACATCTAGGCCCTCCGCACGTCCTCGGCCGGCCGACTCGGCCCGCGCACACCCGTCGCCCGCCATATGGTTTGCCCCCAGGCCGTGTAGAATAGACTGCGAACGCGTGTTGGAGGTCGGTATGGCGGAGGCGACGGTGTGGGCTGGCCGGCGGCTGCGCCGCCTGGAAGACCCCAAACTCCTGCAGGGCCGGGGCGCCTACGTGGACGACCTGGCTCCGGAAGGGACGCTGCACGTGGCGTTCGTCCGGAGTCCCCACGCGCACGCCCGGGTGGTGCGGGTGGACCCCACATCCGCGGAGCGGGCAGAGGGCGTGGTGGCGGTGGTCACCGCCGACCACCTGCCGCCCGCCAGGGTCCCCGCGGAAGGCCTGCGGGGCGCCAAACTGGCCCTCCACCCGGTGCTGGCCGACGGGGTGGTCCGGTACGTGGGCCAACCCGTGGCCGCGGTGGTGGCCACAAGCCGCGCCCGTGCAGAGGACGCCGCGGGGCTGGTGGAGGTGCGTTACGAGCCCCTGGAGGCGGTGGTGGACCCCTTCCACGCGCTGGAGGGGAGGACGTTGGTGCACCCCGAGCTGGGCACCAACGTGGCGTACCGACGTCAGGTGCGGGCAGGCGACCCGGACGCGGCGTTCGCCCGCGCCCACCGGGTCGTGCGCGCCACCATCCGCCAGCAGCGGGTGGCGGCAGTACCCCTGGAGCCCAGGGGGGTGCTGGCGTGGTGGGACGGGTCCCGTGGGCTGCTGACCGTGTGGTCGTCCACCCAGGTCCCGCACGACCTACGGGACGCGCTGGCGGAAGTGCTCCGCATGCCGGCCAACCGTGTCCGGGTGGTGGCCCCGGACGTGGGCGGGGGGTTCGGCGCGAAGCTGAACACGTACCCGGAGGAGGTGCTGGTGGCGCACCTGAGCCGGGAGCTGCGCCGGCCTGTGAAGTGGGTCGCCAGCCGCCGGGAAGATTTGCTGTCCACGGCGCAGGGCCGGTCCCAGGTGGGCACGTTCGAGGTGGCCTGCGACGCGAAGGGGACGTTGCTGGCCATCCGGGCGCGGCTGGTGGCGGACGTGGGGGCGTACACCCTGGCCACCACCGTGGACGTCCCGGCGCTGACGGTCCGGGTGCTCACGGGCCCCTACGCGGTGGAGCACGTCCAGGCGGAGGTGGTGGAGGTCTACACCCACAAGACGCCCACCGGCGCCTACCGGGGCGCGGGCCGGCCCGAGGCCACCTTCTACCTGGAACGGTTGGTGGACCTGGTGGCCGCGGAGCTGGGGCTAGACCCCGCGGCGGTCCGCCGCCGGAACCTGCTGCCGAAGGCAGCCTTCCCGTACCGGACGCCCACGGGCGCGCGGTACGACAGCGGCGACTACCGCAGGGCGCTGCGCGTGCTGCTCCGGCAGGCCGGCTACCGGGAGCTGCGGCGCCAGCAACGGGAGCTGAGGCGGCGCGGCCGGTACCTGGGGATCGGGCTGTCCTGCTACGTGGAGGTGTGCACCTTCGGGTGGGAAACCGCCCGCGTGCGCGTGGCCGCAGACGGCAGCGTCACCGTGTTCACGGGCACCTCCCCGCACGGGCAGGGCGGTGCCACCGGCATCGCGCAGTTGGTGGCGGACCGCCTGGGCGTGCGCCTGGACCAGGTGGAGGTGGTGCACGGCGACACCCTGGCGGTGCCCTCGGGCATGGGGACCGCGGGGAGCCGCACCCTGGTGGTGGGAGGCTCTGCGGCGGCGCGGGCCGCGGACCGCGTGCGGCGGAAAATGGTGCGCCTCGCCGCGCACCTGCTGGAAGCCGCCAGCGGGGACGTGCAGCTGCAGGACGGGAAGTTCACGGTGCGGGGTGCACCGGACCGGGCGGTGACGGTGGCGGAGGTGGCCTCCGCCGCCTACCAGGCAGGCCGCCTGCCAGAGGGCATGCAGCCGGGGCTGGAGGAGGAGGGCAGCTTCGTGGTCCAACAGCCCACCGCGCCCTTCGGCGCGCACCTGTGCGTGGTGGAGGTGGACCCCGAGACGGGGCAGGTCCAGGTGCTGCGGTACGTGAGCGTGGACGACTGCGGGGTGGTGGTGAACCCGCTCCTGGTGGAGGGCCAGATCCAGGGCGGGATCGTGCAGGCCATGGGCCAGGCTTTCCTGGAAGAGGCGGTGTTCGACCCCACGGGCCAGCCGTTGACCGCCAGCCTGGCGGACTACGCCCTGCCGCGCGCGGTGCACGCTCCGGCGGTGGAGATGCACCGCACCGTCACCCCGTCCCCCACGAACCCCCTCGGCGCCAAAGGGGTGGGTGAAGCGGGCACCATCGGGGCCACGCCCGCCTTCGTGAACGCGGTGGTGGACGCCCTGCGGCCGTTTGGGGTCCGGCACCTGGACACCCCCCTGCACCCCGAGCGCGTGTGGCGGGCCGTCCGCGAGGCGGGTGCGCACAGACGGTAGCCCGTACACCCCGGGTGGCGCCCCCGCCACCCTGTTCTGGGCCCTCCGGGAGCCGAGGTTGTGACAGGACCGTGAAGTTCGCCCCTCAGGATGACGGCAGCCGACGCGACCTCGGGAGGTCTCCATGGAGAGGAGCACGCGGTGGGTGGTGGTGGCGGCCGCGGTGGTACTGGCCGCGGCAGGCGCACAGGCGCAGGCGCCCGCGGTGTTCGTGGCGCACCTGTGGGGGCGCGAGCAGGTCCCCACGGTGGTCACCCCGGCCTTGGGCGTGGCCACCTTCGAGGTGGCCGCGGACGGCAACAGCATCCGCTACCGCTTGGAAGTGTCGCGGCTGGTGAACGTGCAGATGGCGCACATCCACGTGGCACCGCCCGGGCAGAACGGACCGGTGGTGGTGTGGCTGTACCCACCCGGCCCGCCCCCGCAGCTGCGCCCGGGCAGGTCAGACGGGGAGCTGGCCGCAGGCACGATCACCGCGGCCAACCTAATTGGCCCGCTGGCGCGCCAGCCGCTGGGCGCCCTCCTGGAGCGGATCCGCCTGGGGGAGGCCTACGTGAACGTCCACACAGTGGCCTACCCCGGCGGCGAGATCCGGGGCCAGATTTTGCCCCGCTAGCCCGCGGGCTGCGGCGCCCGAAGGGCCCGCAGGGCGGCCACCAGGACCTCCAGGGCCTGGGCCACCTCGGGGCTGCGGAGCAGGCGCCACGCCTCCCCAAGCCCCATGGGTCGCGTGCGCGGCCGGGCCAGCTTGTCGTTGGCGGCCTGCGCCGCGTACAGGGCCAGCCGGAACAGGGGCTCGTACCGCACCTGGCCCAGAGCACCCACCAGCATCATGAGGTTCGCCAGCAGGGTCATCAGCTCCGGGCGGGTGGCGGCGCTGAACTGCTCGTCGAACTCCTCCAGCACGCCGGCTGCCGCGGACAGCAGGCCCGTGCGTCCCAGCCCCCCGACCACCTCCAGGAGCTGCTCCACCGCGTCCGCGTGCTCGGCCAGCTTCGCCAGCAGCCGGTCGGCGGCCTCCCGGTCCACCTGTGTGTCTGCCATGGTGCCCTCCTTCACCGCCCGAACAGGCTCGCGAACCACAGCCGTTCAAACGCCACCTTGACGGACCGGAACAGCCGCATGCCGCCCAGCATGCGGCAGTCGGGGTAGGGTGCCCTTCCGTACAGCTTGTCCGTGAAGTCGCACCACACCGCGGCACCGAGGTAGCCGGTGTCCATCACGCACACGCCCACCATGTTGTACAGCTCGCCCACGTACGTCCCCCGCACCCGGTCCAGGATCTGGGTCACCACGTGGTCCGCCTGGAAGTGGGCGAACACCCCCGCCATCCCCAGCCCGATGGTGGGTGCTACCACGTCCCCGACCCCGAACACCTCCGGGTAGCGGGGGGAGGCCATGCTCGGCAGCGCCACGTCCATGTAGCCGCCGGGTGCGGCGAGCGGCGAGGTACGCACAGGGTCAGGCGGCTCGTGCGGCGGGATCAGGATGGCCAGGTCGTAGGCCAGGGTCCGCCCGTCCGCGGAGCGCAGGACCCGGGCGTCGCGGTCGTGGGTGGCCAGGTGGAACCCGCCTTCGAAGTCCACCCGGAACTGCCGCAGCAGCCCCCAGAACCCCTCTACCATGAGGGGGCCGAAGGTCTCCATGGGCTGCTGCCACGGGTGGAACACGGTGATGCGGGTCCGGTCGGAGATGTGCCGCTGGTCCGCCAGGTAGCGGATCAGGGTGGCCACCTCAAAGGGCGCGGGCGGGCAGCGGTACGGCCAGCTCACGGGCCCCACCACCACGTGGCCCCCGCGGAAGGCGCGCAGCGCCTCCCGCAGCCGCAGCGCGTGGTCCAGCTCCCAGGGTCCTTCGAGGCCCGCGGTGCGGGGGTCGTCCCGGAGCACGGCGCCCAGCGCCACCACCAGGAAGTCGTAGTCCACGGGGCCTGCCTCCGTGTCCACCCGGCGCGTCTCGGGGTCGATGCGGGTTACCGTGGCCTGCAGCACGCGGGTGCCGTACCGGGCCTCCAGCAGCTTCAGGGGACGCCGGACCTGGTCGGGCTCCCGCTTGCCCGTCATCACCCACAGGTAGCTGGGCCGGTACTCGTGCCAGGGGCTGCGGTCCACCAGCACCACCTCCACCTCCCCGGGCCGTGCCCACTCCCCCAGCCGCTTGGCGGCGATGGCGCCGCCACTGCCTCCTCCCAGGATGACCACACGGTGCATGGCAGTCGCCTCCTTTCCGTCTGCAGGGTACCCCGGGCGGCAGGGCGGCGCCATCGGGTCTGGGCCCGAGCCGGGGATCCCCTTCTTACCCTACCCTGTAGTGTATCCCGCCCACACCTCCGCGGGCCACGGGGGCGGCCTGTGCCCGCGGCCGGTGGGGTGGTAGAGGGTTCGCAGGCCCCACAGGAAGAAGCGCACCAGCCGCCACCAGGGGCTGCGGGGGAGGGGGTGGACCTCGAAGCCCAGGCGGCGGGCGGCGCGTCCGAAGAGGGTGACGCCGTGGGCGGCCACCGCGCCGTGCCGCGCGGCCAGCTGCGGGAGGGCGGCCAGGTCCTCCCGCAGGACCGCGAGGTAAGGCCACGGCGAGTCGGTCCCACGGGCGGGGAAGTGGGCGTTGTCCAGGTGCAGCTCCAGCACCGTGTCCCCGGGGCGCACCCGCGTGCCGCCGCGCAGCCGGACCGGAGGCCCCTTCCAGCGGCGGACGGAGTACAGCAGCAGGCCCCCTGGCCGGACCGGCCGCAACCTCCACCACCACGTGGTAAGCCGCTCCCACGCCACCCACACCCGCAACGCTCCGGCTGCCCTGCCGCGGCCGCTCCGGGAGAAGCCCAGCACGCGCTGCCACCCGCGCACGGCGGCTCAGTAGGGCCAGCGCCGGCCGATGCCCACGTGGGCCAGGGCCCACCGGAGGAAGGTGTACACCATCCCCAGCCGCAGGGGCAGGGCGTGCAGCCGGCGGGGGGACGTGGCGATGGAGGCGTCCGTCACGTGGCAGGTGGGGAGCCCTGCTGCCTGCAGGCGCCTGAGGAAGTCCAGGTCCTCCGCGATTTCCAGCTCCTCCCGGAAGCCGCCGTACTGGCAGAACAGGTCCCGACGGCAGTAGAACATCTGCGCGCGGATCCCGAACAGCCGCTTGCCGAACTCCATCAGCCCGAAGAAGGCGCGGTCCAGTGGGTCGTGGGAGTCCGCCACCACCCGGATGCTGCCCGCGGGGTAGCCGGCCTGGACGTGGCGCAGCACCGCGCGCACCAGGTTGTGGCTGGCCACGGAGTCCGCGTCCAGGAACACCAAGTACGCCCCGGCGGCGGCCCGGGCCCCTCGGTTCTTCGCGCGGGCGCGGCCCCGCTGCGGCTCGCTCTCCAGGCGGCAGCGCAGCTCGGGATGGCGGGCGGCAAAGCTCCGCACCACCTCCGCGGTGCCGTCCGACGAACCGTTGTTCACCACCACCGCCTCCAGCTCCTCGCACGGCCAGTCCTGCGAGGCCACGGACGCGAGCGCCCTGGCCACGTAGCCCGCCTCGTTGCGGGCAGGGATCACGAAGGACACGCGGACCTCAGGCACCCAACAGCTCCCGGTACGTGGTGGGGCTTCGTGTCCGCAAGGCCCGTTGCAGGCGGACAAGCTGCGCCGCCCAGGTCTGCGGCCGCTGGGGGTGGAAGAAGGCCTTGACCACCGGGTAACGGGTGGTGGCCAGCCACGCACCCGGGCTGCCCGCTACGTGGACTGCGGACTCGTGCAGGCCGCCTGCGCCCACCGAGCCGAACCACGGGAGCAGCAAACGCCGGCCGGCCTGCAGGTCGTGCAGGCAGCCCATGGTGACGTGGTACCGGAACCCCAGGCGGCGCAGGAGGTCCGGCAGCCACGGGGCCGCAAGCCAGCCCGGCGCGCAGAAGCCCACGGGCCGCACGCCCAGCTCTGCCAGGTGCTCGGTCGCCGCCCGCAGGCGCCCCTCCGCCCCCGCGGGGTCCACGCTGAGGAACTCCGCGTCCCGGGGCGCGAACACCCAGGCCCGTAGGCGCGTGGGCCAGCTGCCCCCGAGCGGCCCCGCGGTGGTGTGCGTGTACCCGTGCAGCACCACCTCAGAGCCCGCGGCCACCTCCGCCCGCAGCAGGTCCACCAGCTCCGGGCAGCCCGCCAGAGGCCAGCGGCCGCGGAACTGGGGCACCGCTTTCAGCACCCGCGGGCGGGCGCCTAGGCCGTCCAGCACGTGGAGGAGTTCGCGGACGGCTTGGAGGTACGGTGGCGCCACGTCGTGTACGGAGACCACCACACAGGGCACGGAAAAACGCTTCGGCAGGCGCCCGCGATCCCCTACGGGCTAGGAGCGGAGGCCCGTCCGTCCGCGCGGGCTGGGAGCCTGCCCTCGCCGGGGCCGACGTCTGCTACACTGCACGTGTTGGCGGCTCCCGCGCAGCTTCTGCCTACCGTGCGACGGCACATGCGCCTGCTGGCGGCGGCGCAGGGACTGTCCACGGCCGCTTCCCAGCTGGTCCCGGCCCTGGGAGGCGTGATGTTCCTGCACCTCACGGGCGACGTGGCGTTCACCGGCCTGGCCCTCAGCCTGAGCGGGCTTGGGCAGATCCTCACCGCGTACCCGGCAGGCCGGCTGATGGACCGCCTGGGGCGGGGACCTGTGTTCGCAGGCAGCGCGGCCACGGGCGCCCTGGCCGGGGCGTTGGTGGCCGCCGCGTTCCACGCGCACAGCACCTGGGCGGTGGCGGCGGCCCTGCTGGCCTTGGGCGCGCTCACGGCACCCCTGCGGCAGCTGTCCGTGGCGGCCGCGGACATGCACCCACCGGAGCTGCGGGGCCGGGCGGTGGGCTTCCTGTTTTTCGGCAGCGCGGCGGGCGCGGTCGTCTCGCCGGTGGTGTCGTCGGCGGCCACGCGGCTGGTGGGAGACGAGGTGGGGGCCATCACGTGGACCTGGACGGCCGCCGCGGTACTGCTGCTGGGGATCGTGCCGCTGATGGCACGGTTACGCCCGGACCCCATGCTCCTGGCCAGGTGGGTGCACGGAGACCCGCCGGAAGCCGAGCCGGGCAGGCCCGACCGTGGCGGTCCTGCCCTGTTGGCCGCCGCGGTGGCCACGTACGCCGTGCAGTGGGGCGTGATGACGCTTGCCATGGCCCTGGCACCCGTGGCCATGCGCACCCACGGCCACCACGTGTCGGAGATCGTCTGGGCCATCGGCGTCCACAGCATCGGGATGTTCGCCTTCTCCATCCCGCTGGGAGCCTTGGCGGACCGCGTGGGGCGGCTGCCGGTGATGCTGGGCTCGCTTGTGGTCTCGGGTGCCTCCACCTACGGGTCGGTGGCGTTTCCCGCCTTCTGGAGCGCCACCGCGTTCCTGTTCCTGGTGGGGGTGGGCTGGTCCGCCGGGGTGGTGGCCGCCAGCGCGCTGCTGTCCGACCTGTCCACGGTGGCGGAGCGGGGCCGCCGGTTCGGGGGTGCGGAGCTGGTGGCCAGGGCGGCCGTGCTGGCGTACCCGGTGGTGGGCAGCGGGGTGGCGGGACGGCTCGGGCTGACGGGGGTAGGGGCGGTTCTGCTGGCCAGCGTGGTGCTCCCTGCCTGGTTGGTGGCCAGGGGCGCGGTGCGCGCGAGGCAGGCGTGGAGCCCGGTGCCGGCGGAGCCCGGCTCGTAGGCGGCTGTGGTAGAATCCTCCCGGACGCGCCCGTAGCTCAGTGGACAGAGCAGGGGACTCCTAAGCCTCTGGTCGGGGGTTCGATTCCCTCCGGGCGCGCCACCCGGACTTCTGCAGCCCAGAGGGAACAGGAGCACCCCTGATTCCGAGCGGCGCCCGCAGGTGGGGCGCGGCAGTGTTTGGCCGGAGGGGTGGCGGTGGAGCCCCGGGAGTGGCTGGCGGCTCTTGTTGCCTACGCGGTCGGCTCGGTCCTGCCCGCGGAGCTGCTGGCCCGCAGGCGGGGGACCTCCCTGGTCCGGTTGGGGGAAAACCCGGGCGGCGCGGGCGCGTGGCGGACCCTGGGTCGTACGGCGGCGGCCGCGGTGGTGGTGTTCGACATGGCGAAGGGGGCGGCCGCCGCGTGGCTGGCACAGCGGGCCGCCACAGGCGTGGTGGGGTTTGCGGTCGTCTGCGCGGCGGCGGTGGCTGGCCACAACTGGCCCCCCTACCTCCTGTTCCGGGGAGGACGCGGGCTGGGGCCCGCGGCGGGGGTCCTCGTGGTGCTGGCGTGGCAGCCTTTCCTGGTGGCGTTCGCCCTGGGGGCCGCGGCGGCCCTGCGGACCCGGTGGACGCCCACCGTGGGGATCGTGGCGCTGCCCCTGTACCTGCTTCTGCTCGTCGCGTGGGGATTTCGGTCGCGGGAGGTGGCGGCTGCCGCCGCGGTGAGCCTCACGGTGGCGGTGCGCCAGGTGCCCTGGGTATGGCGCCGGCTGCGCGGGGCCGGGCGTGTGGGGTAGGAGGGAGCTCCGCAGTGGGACAGATGGTGGCGGTGGTCACGGAGTCCGTGTGCTGCCTGCCCCCTTCCCTGTGTGAGGAGCATGGCGTCCTGGTCGTGCCCATGTGGGTGCTCCGGGACGAACGCGGCTACCGCGACGGCGTGGACGTCTCCACCGAGGACGTCCTGAGGTGGCTGGAGCACGGCCCGCCGTACCCCACCGCCTCCGCGCCGTCGCCTGCGGACTACCTGGAGGCGTTCCGGGCCGCGGCGGGCCGTGGGGCGCAGCGGGTGCTGGCCCTCACCGTCGCCCGGCAGCTGTCGGGGGCGTACGGCCACGCGTGCCGGGCCGCCTCCCGGGCGCCTATACCGGTCACCGTGGTGGACACGGGTACTGCGGCTGCCAGCCAGGGTCTGGTGGTCCTGCAGGCCGCCCGCCGGCTGCGGACAGGCGTCGCCCTGGAGGAAGTCGCCCGGTGGGCAGGCCAAGCAGGTCCCAGGACCCCCCTTGTGGCCCTGGTGCGGTCCCTGGACCACCTGTACCGGAGCGGGCGCGTCCCCCGCGTGGCCCACCTCCTGAACCGCCGCCTGGGCGCGGTCCCCCTGTTCGCCATCGCCGGAGGGCGCGTCCGGCGGGCCGGAATTGCGGCGGGCCAGACCAGGGCGGTGCGGCGGCTGGTGTCCGAGCTGCGCCGGGCGCGGAGGAGGGCCGTGCGGCTCCTTGTGGCGGTGACGGACGCGGGCATGGCGGCAGAGGCGGACGAGCTGGCCGTTACCCTCCGGGACCTCGGGGTGGCGGACGAGCTGTACCGGTTCGGCTTCACGCCCGTGATGGCCCTGAACACGGGGCCAGGCGTCCTCGGGGTGGCGTACCTGGCCGAGCCCTAGTCCCCAGGGTCCGGGCAGGCGCCCTCGGAGGGAGGCTGCCGCGGGAGCCGCACAGCCCGCAGGTGCTCCACCTGCCCCCACCGCAGGGCGCGGGCCAGCACGCGGTCCGGGGCGTGGGTGTGCAGGTGGACGCGCAACTTCGCGTCCCGCGTGGCCACCACCAGCGCGTCTCCCAGTTTCGCCAGGGCCCGCCGCACCTGAGCGGGGGAGACGCGGTCTACCTGGACGAGGAGCTCGGTGCAGTAGCGGGGCCGGGCGTCCAAGGCCAGGACGGCGGGAGGGGGGGCGGTGGGTGCCGGAGGGGCGAGCGGTGGATGGGGGACGCCTGCGGCCGCCGCGGCCATGGCTTCCACCAGCGCCACCACCCCCGCAGCACCCGCGTCCACCACGCCTGCGCGCCGCAGCACCGCCAGCATGCGCGGCGTGCGTGCCCAGGTGGCCCGGGCCGCCCCGGCCGCGCGCTGGAGAGATCGGA
>FWWL01003867.1_pt1 | contig 26379 bp, 16 predicted proteins | sample 2228331 | NCBI WGS metagenome assembly FWWL01 (sample SAMEA103939775, study PRJEB20133) | metagenome
CAAGGAGATTTGGAAGAAGACCAGGTAAAACTTCCGGTTCCTCTAGAGTATTGTCGAAATTTGGCCTGAAATTCACGGTTTCTTTATCAATATCCCTGAGCATTTCTTCGGCAATTTCTTCCATTTTAGCTTCTGAGTATCTCATAGCAGCAGGAGGATCACCATCTATGGAACCAAAGTTACCTTGACCGTTTATTAACGGGTATCTCATGTTGAAATCCTGGGCCATTCTAACAAGTGCTTCATATACAGATGCATCACCATGCGGATGATACTTACCTAGTGTATCACCAACTATTCTAGCACACTTTTTATACTGGGAATTGTGAGTAAGACCAAGTTCATACATCGTGTAAAGTATTCTTCGCTGAACTGGCTTGAGGCCATCCCTTACATCTGGTAAAGCCCTGCTAACTATAACACTCATGGCATATGTTAAATAAGATTTCTTTACCTCTTCCTCCAAGACCACTTCTATTATATCCTTTGACATATTTCCTCCAAGGTAAACTTTGGAAAAGTTTGCTGATTCATGACTATTATAAAACATATGGATCTTACCAATGAATTTCAGAAAATGAACTTCAGAATAAGTTACCTCAGGAATTTCTACTTAAGAATTCTTATTAGCATCTATCGAGGGTGATTTCCCCCCCAAAACCCAACCCACCCTTCAGCTACTTATAGGGGGTTCCACCCCCTATTTTAAAAGAGCGCCTTAGGCGCCCCCCGTTTTTTGGCAAGTTAATTATAGAGAGCTTTCGACCTCTAGTGTACCCCAATTATCCAAAGAAGGTGCCCCCATTTAAAAAAGTGCCTTAGAAATAAGTGCTTTAGATACCTAAGACAAATGCCTCTTTTTTGATCTGAGTTAAGTAACTCTTTTTTTGCTACCCTTCAGTTACATACAGGGGGCTTTTGCCCCCTAGTAATACCCCCATTATTTAAGAAAAGTGCCTTAGGCACCCACCCAACCCTAAGTTGTTGTTCTAGAGGGCTCCGCCCTCTAAGAGTACTCCCGTTTTAGAAGGCTAAATCTTCTCCTTGAGATGAATTCTTACCCCTTCTTTAAGCTAAGTAGTGTTTGTTTGCTTTCTAGTAACCTATCTAGGGTAACTTCCCACCCACCCCACCCTTTAGTTACTTATAGGGGGCTCCGCCCCCTAGTAATTACCCCCATTTTCTTAGAAAAGTGTCTTAGACACAAGTGCACTAGGCACAGTGCTTTATAGCGCCTTAAATATAAATTTCTGGAGCCTGTTTGAAAAATCTAAAGAACATTAAAACTTAGTCTTGGAGAAAGTATGACAATAAATGTTAGCGATGGTAATAACGTAAAAAGTTTAAAAACTTCTCATTCACCCTAGGAGTTGCTTCAAAAATCTGAAAACTTCACTTATAGATTCTGCTTTCATTATAGGTGGCAAAGGTCTGTAATCCAACCTTTTACCGGCAAGTTCCTTACTCCAACCATCTACAAAGGCACAGGCTATAATAGGTTTTCCGAATTGCCATGCGTAAGCTATTTCACTCAGAGTTCCTGCGCCACCTCCTATGGCTACAACTACATCCGCAGAAAGAACATTTATGTAGTTTCTAGCATAACCAATTCCGCTGGGTATAACAATCGTTGCATAGGGGGTGGCATTTTCCAGGTTATCAAAAGGAGTAATAGCAACACTTATTCCTCCTGCCTCAAAGCAACCTTTCGTTGCACTATCCATAACCCCATCTCTTCCCCCTGTAATAAGCACCCACCCATTGCTTCCAATAAACTTACCTATCTCGTAAGCCACACTGTTTTTCTCAGGAAATTCTCCACTGTCACCAATCACTAATACTTGTTTTCTTCTGTTCATAACTTCTACTTTCCAGATAACTTATACTCGATTAGCAACAAGGTTTTTTTAGCTAACTCAGTTACTCCAGAGTTAGTGTATTTGTTGGTAAGTTCAATAAGATATGTCTTAGAGAGAGTTAAATCACCTTTCAGATAGTATATTCTTGCAATGTTAAATAAAGAAATAGGGGCATATTCACTTTTTGAGTATCTATTATAGATAACGAAGTAATTAGAGATGGCTGATTCTATATCACCTTTTCGTTCGTAAACCTGAGAAATTCTAAAGATTCCGCTAGTAGTGAAAAACTCACTTCGAGATTTTACTGCCTTCTGGTAGTAAGATAAAGCTAAATCTAGATTATCTTGCTCGAAGTATAGATCCCCTAAAATTATATTTGCATTTGCAACCACTGGATACTTTTCGTTTTCCTTAGATATTCTTTCTAATGTTTCAACAAAATTTCTTAAAAGCTCTTGCTGGTTTTGCTCAGACTCTCTGGAAGAATAAAGATAGGAGTAATAAGCGAAATCGAAATCTTTTAACAGAGAATTTTCTCTTGAACGGTCTATGAAAGAGTAAATAAGTATGCCAGTTATACTCAATACCACTAAACTACTGATTATGAGAATAGCTAACAAATACTTCTTTATAAAGCTAATTATCAGAATGTAATATTCATTTATTTTTTCCCACAATATCATACTTTCCTCTTATCGGTTTTATTCCCAGATCTTATCTTTTTTGGTGTAACCTTACTATTTTCTGTAACTTTTTTACCTTTTTGTTTTGTTTCAACGGGTTTTTCACTGACGGTTATGTTCAAGCCTTTCTGCTTTAGAAGATCTGCGAGAGTGCCTTTCTTTATTTTTTCTGGATCTTTTACCACAAAATCTTTTTTTGCCTCATCGGTTAACTTTTTCTCGTAGTTTCTTATGCTTATTTCTATAATTCTTTCGGAAGGTACAACTTTCAAGACCATACCTTTTACGCTTTCTCCAACTTTAAATCTTTCTTTTACATCAATGTTCTTTTCTAGCGAGAAGTGTCCAGAAGGTATATACCCCTTTAGCTCGCCACCTAAACTTAATATGACCTTATCGTTTTTCACCTCTTCCACAACACCTTCAACGATACTACCTACAGGGTTCATTTCAGCAAATCTTTCCCAAGGATTACCAGTTAATTTTCTTATGCTCATCACAAGAACTCTCTTAGGTTTATTTATCCCTGTTATAACCGCTTCCACCATTTGACCTTTCATGAAAAGTTTTCTTAAATTTGGATTATCAGTATCCCACGAAATTTCTTCTTTTCTTACTATACCTTCTATACCTTCTGCTATATCAACAAAAAGAGCAAATTCCGTTATGGTATTAATCCTTCCTCTGACTACTTGACCTTTTTTATATCTTTCTTCTATGGATTCCCAGGGATCTGGTGCTAGATGTTTTACACTAAGTCTGACTAATCTTTTTTCGTTATTTATATCCAGCACTTTAGCTTTTACAACATCTCCTACAGAAAATTCGTCTGTTAAAGACTTAGATTTTTTGGACCAACTTAAATCCTGAGAAAGTATAACCCCCCTAACACCTTCAGTTAACTCGACAACTGCATAATTTTTCTTCACACTTATAACTTTTCCTGTGACAATACTGTCGACACTATACGAGTTTTTAAAATCCTCAAATGGATCCTTCTCAAGTTGCTTCCTACCAACAAGTAAATACCCTTTATCTTTGATTATGTTTAGTATCTTTACATTTATGGTATCACCTATATTCACTATGCTACTTATATTAGAAACCTTACTCCAGGAGAAATCGGATATCCTCAATATACCGTTTACACCCTCTATGTCAAGAACTAGGTATTTTTCTGTAATCTTCTTTACCTTTCCAGAAACCTCATCACCGACTTGAACCTTTTCAAAAAACTCTTCCCTCTTCTTAGTGGTAATTTCTTTCAGTAATTCCTTTCTAGATAAAACAAACTGCCCTTCTTTTTTTGAGACAACCTTAAACTCGAAGTCCTTGCCAACATATGTAGTTGGATCTACTGATATTCTACCTAGCTCAACTTGAGAAGCTGGTAAAAATCCTTTCAAATGAGTTCCTAAATCTACTAAGAACCCTTTTAGTGTCTTAATCTTACTGTTATTTACAATCTCATCGACAAATAAAGCTTTGACAATAGTACCTTTAACTGGTTCGCCAGTTTGAAGTTTTTCGTTTAGCTCAGCGATTTTTTCTTTCCTTTCCGCTTTTAGCCTAGATCCAAGTATGCCTTGCGGAGATTCACCGATTATTGCAATTGTGATCTCGTCACCAACTTTAGGAATACTGGAAAATTCAGCAAGGGGGACAGAGACTTCTGACTTAAAGCCGCAATCTACAAATACATCCCTTTCCCCAACTAGAATTACCTTACCTTTAGTAATCTGACCTGGAGTAAATTCTGAGATGTCAAAAGATTCTCCCATACTTTATCCCTTCTTAAAAAGAACTAAAACTTTGTTTTATTCTAAAACTTTAACAAGATATATTTCAAATAGATAAAAATTTTTGCAAATGTTTCTACTTAAGGATTTTTCTTAGCATCCTAATTTAGAGTAGAGTAATTCCCACTCAACCCACCCTTCAGTTATCTACAGGGGGCTTCGCCCCCTAGTAATACCCCTATTTTTTAGAAAAGTGCCTAAGGCACTCCCACCCACCCTAAGAGATTTCACAGGGGGCTTTCGCCCCCTAAGATTACCCCCATTATTCAAGGAAAGCGACTTAGGCACCCACCCTTAAGCTTAATTCTAGGAGTTTCCACCCCCTAAAAGTGTACCCCCTTGAATTAGGAAGTAACTTTCTACCTACACTTAAGTTAATTATAGGGTTCCCCCACTAGAAATACCTCCGTTATTTAAGGAAAGTGTCTTAGACACCTTAGACACAGTGCCTTAGGCACCCATCCTAATTGTCCTTTTAGAAGAAAAAATTTTGTTGAATAGAAATTCCTGTCTGGTATTTACTACACTAGGTTATTCAGGTGTTTCTAGGTTATGCTTTGGTTCAGGATATGTGATTAGTGGTATTAACTTTTTGAATGTTGAAATTTGACATTATTTAAGTATTGTTTTATATTTTAGAATATTCAAAATAGACGGCCACCTTTATGAATTATGTGTATCTAGAAAAGGTTAATTTTCCAAGTGATTTAAAGAATTTTAATATACACGAGTTAGAGATATTGTGCCAAGAGATTAGGGATTTTTTAATAAGAAATGTATCGAAGACAGGTGGTCATTTTGCTCCAAGTTTGGGAGTTGTAGAACTGACTGTTGCTCTACATTATGTTTTTCAAATGCCAGCGGACAAGATAATATGGGATGTTGGGCATCAAGCGTATGTTCACAAAATTCTCACTGGAAGGAAAGATAGATTTGGAGATCTGAGGAAATACAACGGATTATATGGGTATTGTAAACCATCTGAAAGCGATTATGATATAGTCCATGCAGGACATAGTAGCACATCGGTATCGGTAGCTCAAGGTATAGCTGAGGCAGGAAGAATTCTAAATATACCTCAGAATGTTGTAGCAGTCATAGGAGATGGTGCGATGACTGCTGGGATGGCTTATGAGGCACTCAATAACGTAGGATTTAAACGCTCCAAACTCATAATAATTCTCAATGATAACGGAATGTCAATATCAGAGAATGTCGGTGCTATAAAAGAATTATTTAACAAGTTAATACTTTCTAAACCTTATAGTATTATAAAGAAAGATTTTAGAGATTTACTCTCAAAACGAAGGTGGTTAAACACTTCAAATAAGGTGATTGCCAGAATAATAGAGAGCATAAAGTTTTTTATACTACCGAAAAGTTCATTTTTTGATGAACTAGGTGTTAGGTATGTAGGGCCTGTGAATGGGCATAACATAGGTGAACTAGTAAAAACCTTAAAAAATATAAAAGATTTCAGTGAAAGACCTGTTTTACTTCATGTTATAACTAAAAAAGGTAAGGGATACAAACCTGCAGAAGAAGACCCAACAAAATATCATAGTGTAACACCATTTGACCCTAAAGTAGGAATAGTCACTACTCAAACAAATTCAAAAAAGACATATACTGATGTTTTTTCGGAAAAGATTGTCGAACTAGGTGAGAAATACCCTAATTTAGTTTGTATCACCCCAGCAATGAAAGAAGGTTCAGGATTAGTGAAGTTTGCCGAAAGGTTTCCTAATAGGTTCTTTGACGTAGGGATAGCTGAACAACATGGTGCTACTTTCAGTTTGGGTTTAAGCATAGGTGGTGTTATCCCTGTTTATACCATATACTCGACATTTCTTCAGAGAGCTTATGATCAGGTAATACATGATATATCGATATCTGGAAACCATGTTATATTAGCAATAGATCGTGGAGGAGTTGTTGGTAATGATGGAGAAACTCACCAGGGAATATTTGATATATCTTTCCTGAAACAACTACCTAACTTTGTTATAATGGCTCCAGCAACAGGTAGGGACTTAAGAGACATGCTAGAAATGAGTGTAAATATAAAGTCACCAGTAGCTATAAGATACCCTAAGGACTATGTAAACGAGGATTCACTCATACCATTTGACATGTCTTTAGAATTTGGAAAGTCCCGAGTCATATGCGATTCTCAAGATTATTTCATAATATCGGTAGGGCACATGTTAAAATACGCTTTAGAGGCAAGAAGTATACTTTTAGACAAAGGAATAAACGTTGGTGTTATAGATTTAACTTTTGTAAAGCCTTTGGACATAGAAATGCTTAAAAAGGTTTCAAGAGGTAGGTTAGTGGTAACAGTGGAAGACGGAATAAGGATTGGGGGTATTGGAGAGACAATTATTACAGAACTTTATAAGTTAGGGTTCAAAGGTAGGGCGGAAAATATAGGGATTCCTGACAGGTTCCCCGGACTTGGTTCTAGAGAAGAAATATTCAGAGATTTCGGTATGGATGCAAACGGAATAGCTAGATCTTTCATCAAACTCGTAGAAGAAAACAATCAAATTTTAACCAAATACAATGGCAATTCATGAACGTTTCTCTAATTTTATATTTTCACTTTTACTTTTGAAATTTTTTCTTTATCCATTTCCAATATTTCAAACTCTATACCGTTGAGTTTTATTTTTTCTCCTACTGAAGGTATCTTTCCAAAATTATCCAAGAGGAAACCAGAGATGTTGTTAAAAAACTTAGATTCTATGTCTTTCAGAAAATATTCATTGAAATCGCTTATTAGCATTTCTCCATTTACTATGAAAGTTTTTTCTGAAACTTTTTGTATCTCATTTCCTGATCTCTCTAGGATAAGCTTTGTTATATCTTCGAAGCTTGTAACTCCTATCATGTTACCATATTCGTCCACTATCACAGTTTTATCAGTGTACTTAGTTAATAACTCCTTAACAAGGTCAATAACTTTTTTCGTTTCTGCAACAAAATTTACTGGTTTTATATGCTTATATATTTTCTCACCGGGTTTTGTTGCTGTACTTACCAGGTCTGTTACCTGTATCACACCAATGATATTATTTTTTGTTCCATCATAGACATATACGTAGTCACTCTGAGATTCTTTTATTACCTGAATTACTTCTTTGTAACTGGCCTCGGTTGAGATTAGAGTAACCTCAGAAATAGGGGTAATTATATCTTTTACATCTATTTCCATAATTTTTATGAGTTGGTGTAAAAAAGTGCTTTTAATGTTTCTTTTTATGATTCTGATCACTTGATCGAATTTACTTATTTTCACAGTTTTTTGTCTTCTTCCTGTGAGAGCTAAGATTTGCTTTTCCATCAAAGTCGATACAGGAAGAATTGCCTCATAAAGGACGTATATGATTCTAGATATTATTACAACTATGTTATCTGCTACCGATAGTCCTAGTATTTTGGGCAACGATTCGCAGAAAATCACTGTCACAAGCGATATAATAATAGTCGTTATTACAGCAGATAACCCCATCAAAACATTCTGGAGAGATATAGCGAGAATTGTATTCATGAGTAAGTTAAAGAAAAGTATGGTTATCAGGGTTTTTCTATGGTTGCGTAATAATAATCTTAGGTATTTTGAATGTTTTCTTCTGGACTTTATTATTCTGGATAGTTTTACCCTATCTATTACGAAAATGGACAACTCTGAGAGTGAAAAAAATATCGACCCCAAAAATGAAAAAACTGCTAATGTCAAACTTAGTGGATCTAGGTTTACTTCCATATTTTTACAGTTTTAGAGGCTCACCTATGTCTATTATTTTCTCTTCGTAATGTTCTTTTCTTACATTCTTTACTAGAATATTATACTCTGCTATTATTGCTGCTTTCCCAGAAAGGGTGTACAGATATACAGTAGGATCATAGTCATCAAGCCCAGAAGTCGTTATGGTATACGCGCTTTTTAGACCATTTTCTCTAAGAAATTTTAGTGCTTCTAACAATATATACGAACCAAAGTGTTTACCTATGAGGTTTTTTGAAACTGCTACGCCTATTACCATATTTTCTTCATTTTCCTGTGCTATAGCATCGCATACACCGTTTAGTTTGTTCTCAACATACCCTAAGACCACACAGGCGTTTTTGCTTTTTAGTTCAATAAAGTATTTTTTCAGTCTCTCTTTCATTTCGCTTACTAGTTCTTTTTCTAAAGCAGGTATGTTTCTATCATCATATTCAGTTCTCCACCATCTGTAAACTTCTTTATGTTCTTTCCACCATCTCCAATAAGGCTGATAGGAGTTAAAAACGAATTCAGACAATTCTTCTATCAGTTCATCATCAAAATCCCTAGATTTTATTAGCTGTATTTTGTAGTTTTCTGGTTTCTCTTGAAGTTTAGGTAATTCCAACAAATCCCATGACAATACTACAGATTTTCTGGAGGGCCAGAAACCCAAGTCATAGAATAAGTAGTCAAATTTTTTACCGTCTAACACTATTGCGTTTATTCTCGTTACGCTTTTTTCTACGAGTTTGTCAACAGCATTTTGAATTAAATCTATAACATCTTCTCTTAATGCTGTATCGCTTACATTAAGGTCTGATATTAGACCATGTTTTATCTTAGTATCATCTCTAAGAGCTATTCTTATAGCTGCAACTTCTTCTCCGTTTTTTTCTCCAACAAGTAACCTTGAATCTCTGTATATTATTCCATCTATATCCCTGTAACTTTCCCGCAGTTTTTGAGGTATTAATTCGGTTTTTTCTACTATTTTTAGTGTCATTTCCCTCTCCATTTTTTAAACACTACAGAAGCGTTGTGCCCCCCAAATCCGAATGAGTTTGATATAGCATACTCAACATCCATCTCTATAGCTTTGTTTGGAACGTAATCTAAATCACATTCTGGGTCTTTTTCTTCTTGGTTTATTGTTGGATGTATTTTACCTGTTTCTAGCATTTTTATAACTGCTATTGCTTCCACTCCTCCAGCTGCACCAAGAGTATGGCCTATCATGGATTTTGTGGAGTTGATTTTTAATTTATACGCATGTTCTCCAAAGACTGACTTTATTGCTATTGTTTCGGCTTTGTCGCCAACTGGAGTAGAAGTCCCATGTGCATTTATAAGTTGAATATCTTCAGGTTTTAAATTAGCGCATTTTAGGGCGTTTTTCATAGCTAAAACAGCTCCAGCACCGTCAGCGCATGGGGCAACATGATGATAAGCATCACCACTCACTCCGTATCCTACTAGCTCAGCATATATCTTTGCCCCTCTTTTCAAAGCATGTTCTAATTTTTCTAACACGAGTATTCCGCATCCCTCGGAAATCACAAAACCATCTCGGTTTTTATCGAAAGGTCTAGATGCTTTTTCCGGAGCATCATTTCTTTTCGACAGAGCATCTATTTGCGTAAACCCAGATATAGATAATCCACACAACGTAGCTTCAGATCCGCCTGCTATCATCACATCCGCATCTCCTAGTAGAATATGCATAATTGACACTACTATAGAATGGTTTGCACTTGCACATGCCGAAGTCACGGAATAATTTGGACCTCTAAAACCATTTAAAATCGAAACATAACCAGATGCTGTGTCAGTTATACTCATCGAAATAAAATTAGGATTAACTTTTTTTCTACCACCTTCTTTAAATTTTACAGAATTGTTATAAAATTCTAATCCACCACCTATCCCAGAAGATATTATTACGCCTACTCTATCTTTGTCTAAACCAGTATAAGACAAAATACCAGAATCTTCTATTGCTTTCTGTGCGGCGTAAATTCCAAAATGAGTATACCTGTCAGTTCTTCTAACTATTTTTTTATCCATATAATTTTCCGGGTCAAAGTTTTTAACCTGGCCACCTATTTTTGAAGGAGAATCTGGATCTAGATCTTCAATCTCAAGATAAGATATTCCAGATTTGCCTTGAAGTAGGTTCTCAAAATACTCATCCACTTCCAGACCTAGAGATGTCACTATACCCATACCTGTGACTACTATTCTTTCGTTCATAAAACCCCCTTTTCTAGGCTAACTTTCGAAAATTATAAAAAACTTCTCTTTATAATTCAAGAAATCATATCTATCCATTTTTCGAATTTAATTAATAGGGGGCCATCACATAAGATTACCTCGCTTTTTTAGTTTGTTTTCCAGAAACTTTCTATTCTAGATGTAAGGATTTTTTGAATAGGTTCCAAGAATTTCTACTTAAGAATTTTATTAGCATCTATTTAGGGTAACTTACTCCCCCCCCCCCCCCCCCAAAAATCACAAGTGCCTTAGGCACCCCTCTAAGAGTACTCCTTTTTTAAAATTTAGGATAATATCCTTACCAGCCCTAAGAGATTTCACAGGGGGCTTCGCCCCCTATTTTAAAAAAGCGCCTTAGGCGCCCCCATTATTCAAAGAAAGTGCCTTATGCACAAGTGTCTTAGACACCCTTGGTGTCGGCCCTTTTCATTTTCTAATTTCTCAGTTAGAGAATTTTTCTTAAATAGAAATTTCTGGGAATAGGCTCATGTTAACTTGATATATTTATGTTGTGTTTTTTATCATTTTCTGAAAAGGGGCATAGGTATGCCGAATCTGATAAGTCTTTTTGTTGTTATAGCAATAAGTGCTTTGATTGGTATTCTATTCCATTTTCTGTATAAAAGGCGTATTTTCGGTGGTATATATCTCGCGATAATTGTCAGTGTGGTAGGTGGAATACTAGGTTTTTATTACTTCGGAACAATTATTAATTGGTTAGTTATAAATCAGTTTAACATAAATTTCATATCTGTTATAATAGGTAGTATTTTGCTTCTATGGGTAGCAGCTAAGGTTACCCCCCAGTAGAGGAACCATTTTGAACCTATTAAACTATATACTGAAATACAAATTTCTGTTTGTAATTAGCATTTTCTTCACATTTGTTACTACTGTTACTACGGTGATTCAACCAATAATAATAGGTAAACTATTAGGAACTATATTTAATCGAGATTTTATCTTGAATGATACCTTGAAAGTTATAATGATAGGTTTACCTGTAATTATTGTTTGGTCTTTTTCCAAGTATTTATCATCAGTTTCGATAATGGTAATGGCACAGAAAATCGTTAAGGAGTTAAGGGATACTATTTTTGAGAAACTCACTAGGGTCAAACCTATTGCTTTTAAGGCAAAGGGTAGTGGAGAATTTATATCCAAACTACTTAATGATGTGCAAGTGATAGAAAACTTCATATCTACTGGTCTGCTTGAACTAGTAAGAAATCCTTTAATAATTATAGGGTGTATTGGCTTACTAATATATACTAGTTTAAAACTATCTTTAGCTATTTTAATTGTAGCCCCATTATTTGGTGTATTACTTTTGATTTCTAACTACTCAAAGATGATAGCTTCCCACATTCAGCAGAGAATATCGGAGGCCACATCTATAATGAACGAATCAATGATAGGAATAGAAACTATAAAATCTTTCAGCGCTGAGGACGAGTTTAGAGATAGATTCAAGTTCACTAATGACGACTATGCAAGGTCCCAGATTAAGTTTTCTAAGTTTGGTGTTTTACCAGTGCCGCTTTCTGATTTCTTTGGAGCTATTGCTGTGATTGTTGTTATTCTTTTCGGGGCATATGAAATAAAGCAAAATAACCTTTCTTTTGAGATTTTTACCACTTTTATTGCTACGATCTTCTACATGTCTCAACCTATAGCTATTTTGGGGAGTCAATATGTTATCTTTCAAAAAACTTTAGTAGCTGTTACTAGGATAAGAGAATTGCTATCGCTAGAAGAGGAGAAAGGATTAGGAAAAGGTATATGCCATCTCGAAGATGGAAGTATACAGTTCAAAAACGTGAGTTTTTATTACATACCAGAAAGATTTGTCTTAAAGAATATCCAGCTAGAAATAAAAGATAAAGAAACCATAGCCATAATTGGTCCATCTGGAAGTGGTAAATCTACACTAGTTTCGTTGATTTTAGGTCTTTATTTACCTGTTAGGGGGAATTTGATAATCGGTGGGATAGATATAATGGACTATAACATTCGAGAATATAGAAAAAATGTATCGTTTGTTCCACAAGATATAGTGCTATTTTCTGGAACAATAAGCTACAACATATCTCTAGGAGACTCAAATATAACTACTGAGGAAATAATAGAAGCTTGTAAGCTAGCTAATGCGCATGATTTTATAATATCTTTACCTAATGGTTATGAAACTAAACTAGGAGAAGGTGGTAAACAACTATCCGGCGGAGAAAGACAGAGAATATCTTTAGCTAGAGCTTTAGTTAGAAAACCAAAAATTCTAATACTTGATGAAGCTACTTCTGCACTTGACCCTATCTCTGAAAGACTAATAACATCCGCCCTAAAAAACATAAAAGGTAAACAAACATTGATAATAGTAGCACATAAGCTATCAACACTTGAGTTAGCAGATAGAATAGTAATAATTGAGTCTGGAGAAATAAAAGAAGTCGGAACACACAAAGAACTTCTTTCAAGAGAAAACTTGTATTCAAAATACTATTCTAGTTTTTTATCTGTTTAGATAGATTTAACATGTTAACAAATGATTTGTATCTCGTTCTAGATTATTTCTATGACCTAATTTTTAGGTCAGGAATTTCTACTTAAGAGTTTTTATTAGCATCCTATATAGGGTACTTTCCCACCCACCCTTAAGTTTGATTCTAGGGGGCTTGGCCCCTTAAGAATACCCCCGTTTTCTAATAGAAGTAAATTTTTCTTTGATGCGAATTATTACTTCTTCTTTAAGGTAAGTAACTTTTGTATGCTTTTTAGCATCATATTTAGGGCAACTCCCACCCACCCTTTAGTTACATACAGGGGGCGGAGCCCCCTAGTAATACCCCCAATTTTAAGAGCCTTTCTTCTCTAAGTTAAGTAACTTTTATCTGCTTTTTAGCAACCTATCTAGAGTAACCTCACCCATCCCTTAGTTGTTCACAGGGGGATTCACCCCCTAAGCATACACTTTTATTTGGTAAGTTAATTATAGGGAACGGAGCACCTTAGAATTATAAGGAAAAAGGTTTAGCATCCTAAAACGGGAATACTCTTAGGGGGATCTACTCACTATAATTAATAAGAGAGGCTTAGCCTCTTATTTTCGATACTTATAGTTATCTATAGTATTTAACAGTTTATCTGGTTGAAAAAATTCCTATAAGATCATTTTATAACTTTTATTCTTTTTGATTTTCTTTTTGTCTGTGGTTCTGTGGTTCTCTTTTTTTCGAACACTTTCTCTATGTTTTGTATGGGTTTTTCCTCTAGGGCTAAATCTATGACTTGGTCAACAGTTTTCACAGGTACTATCTCTATATCTCTTTTATGTTCCTCTGGGATTTCTTCCAAATCCTTCAAATTTTTCTCTGGTATTAATACTGTTTTAATTCCATATCTCTTTGCTGCTAATATTTTTTCTCTTATACCACCTACTGGTAACACCAACCCTCTAAGTGACAATTCTCCAGTCATAGCAACATCTTTCTTAACTCTTCTCTGCGTGAGTAGTGAAATCATAGAGGTCAACAGAGTTATACCTGCTGATGGCCCTTCTTTAGGTGTAGCTCCAGAAGGTAGATGTATATGTATGTCGTATTCTTTAAATATATAATCTGGAATACCGAGTTTTTCTGCGTTTGCCCTCACATAACTATAACTTATAGAAGCTGATTCTTTCATGACATTTCCTAGAGATCCAGTAAGTATTAATGTTCCTTTACCTGGCATTGCTATACTTTCTATGAAAAGTATATCACCACCTACTGGAGTCCATGCCAGACCAATTGCGATACCTGGTTTTTCTATCATTTCGTTTATTTCAGGTATATACTTTTCCGGGCCTAATATTTCTCTTACTTTTGCCTCATCTACATCTATTTCAAATGTTTCTTCAGTTTCTTTACTCTCGACTATTTTGGTTGCTATAGATCGCATCAAAGCACCTATCATCCTTTCGAGTTCTCTCACTCCTGCTTCTCTAGTATAGTCTGTTATAATTTTTCTCAAAGCACCATCTGATATATTTATTTTATAGTTATCAACTCCATTCTCCCTTTTTTGCCTTGGTATAAGGTAATTTAACGCAATATACTTCTTCTCGAATTCGGTGTAGCCAGGTATAGAAATTATTTCCATTCTATCTAATAGCGGCCAGGGAATGGTATTGAGCGAGTTAGCTGTGGTTATGAAAAACACTCTAGACAAGTCATAAGGTATTTCTAGGTAGTGATCACTGAAGGCATTATTTTGGGACGGGTCCAACACCTCAAGTAAAGCAGAAGCGGGATCTCCTCTAAAATCAGAGGCCAACTTGTCTATCTCATCCAACATGAAAACTGGGTTCGATGATCCAGCTTTTTTTATTCCCTGGATAATCCTTCCTGGTAACGCACCAACATATGTTCTTCTGTGGCCTCTTATCTCAGCTTCGTCACGTACTCCACCTAAAGAAATCCTTACAAACTTCCTACCAAGAGCTTTAGCTATGGACATTCCAAGAGAGGTCTTTCCTACGCCTGGTGGACCATAGAAGCAAAGTATGCTACCCCTCAAATCTCCTTTCTTAAGTTTTAGGACAGCAAGGTATTCAAGTATTCTTTTCTTTACCTTTTCTAAGTCGTAGTGATCTTCATCCAAAACCCTTTTAGCATAATCTATGTCTAAGTTATCTTCCGTGTACTCGTTCCAAGGAAGGGATATTATCAAATCCACATAGTTTCTTGTGACAGTGTATTCCGGTGACATCATGGGTATTCTCGAGAGTCTATCTATCTGTTCCATGGCAACTTTTTTTGCTTCTTCAGGCATTTTCTTAGATTCAAGTTTTTTCTTAAATTCCTCTATTTCTTTCTCTTGATCGCTAAGCTCTCCTAATTCGTTTTGTATTGCTTTTAGTTGCTGCCTTAAAAAGTACTCTCTCTGGGTTTTTTCTACATCGTCCTTTACCTTGTCCTGAATCTTTTTGCTAAGCTTCATTAACTCAAGTTCTTTACCCAGATATTCCACAACCTTATTCATCTTTTCCTTGAGAGAATTTATCTCAAGTATTTTTTGCTTCTCTTCAGTCTTTATGTTCAGACCTGAGGCTATAAAATAGCTTAGAAACTCAGGTTGATCTATACTTTCGATGATATATTGGATATCAGGAGGCGCATCAGGTATCATACTTATGATCGAAAATGCCATATCTTTAAGAGTCTTGACAAAAATAGGTATTTCTGGGTCATTCTCATTCTCTAGGTTTAGATATTCTACTCTAGCTTTCAAAAAAGGTTCTTCTTGTATAAACTCCAAAACTCTAAATCTTCTATTTCCCCTCACTACTATGTTAAGAGTGTTATCGGGTAACCTGAAAACTTTTGATATGACTGCTTCAACTCCTACCGTATACAAATCTTTCGGCGTTGGATCCTCTACGTCCTTAGATTTTTGAGTGATAACCCCTATAACTTTGCTCTTTAGGAGCGTATCTTCTACCGCTGCTATAGATTTCTTTCTACCAACCGAAAGTGGTACTATCAATCCAGGAAAAACTACTATGTTTCTGAGGGGCAAAATGTTAATACCTTCCTCTGGAAGGTTTAAACTATTGGCTGGATCTTGATTCTCTTGACCGGATTTTTCAATTTCCTCATTTATGTTATCTAGAATATCTCCACTCAAACCAAAAGATGTTATTTTTCTCAAATCCATATTACCCCCTAAAATTTAGGAAGAACTATTAGAAGAATACCGTCATTTAGTTGAGCAGAAATTTTTTCTGGGTTTATATTATAGACCTCTAAGATTCTTTCAAAGTAACCATAACTCATTTCCATCTGATGTATTCTTACTCTTTCCCCTGACATTAGCTCTTTTCTGTATCCAGATATTTTTAGGATGTTATCTTTTACTGTTATATCTATATCTTCTTTCTTTACCCCGGGTAGTTCAACTAAAACGATAAACTTGTCTTGGTACTCATATACATCCATGGAGGGTATCCAATGGATATCTGGTTTAACTACATTGTAACTACCAAAATTCATTATCATCCTTATTATACTAGTTTCTCTTTTCATAAAAACTTCCTCTACATTTCATAAAAATCATAAAAACTTCTTCTACACAGAATTGTATAAAATCTACAAAAAAATTTTCTATAAATCTATTCAAGACAAGTTCAAAAGTTTCTTGTTTCACAATTGTAATAATGTTTTATCCCCAAAAGTGTAGATCCATCTGAAAAGTTTTTTCGGGCACTTGAGAAAAATGTTTCTTTCTTTGATCTAAATTTAATTAGCTTTTATTTGGTTTTTAGTAACCTATCTAGAGTAACTTCCCACCCACCCTGAGGCTAGGCCTCTCTTCTTAATTATATGGGGCTACGTCCTAGTAATACCCACATTTTTTTAAAAAGTGCCCTAGACACCCCTAAGATTACCCCCGTTTTAAAATTAGGGTAATATCCTTACCTGTCCTTCAGTTACATACAGGGGGCTTTCGCCCCCTAGTGTACCCCCGTTATTTAAGGAAAGTGTCTTAGACACCCACCCATTAGTTACTTCTAGGGGGTTTCACCCCCTAAGAATACCCCCATTCTTTAAGAAAAGTGCCCTAGGCACCTTTTAGAAGGAAAAATTTTTGTTAAATAGAAATTCCTGTTTTTTGGTATCTTCAGATTGTTGGTAGTTTAGTACCTTATTTATAATTTTTATGAAATTCTTGAAATGGGGAAGAGGAATATGCTGGAAGACATTTATAATCCTCAAGATTTTGAAGAGAAGATTTTAGAAAAATGGCTAAATGGTAACTACTACTTCTCAGGTCTAAAAAATACTACAAAAAGATTCTGTGTTATGATTCCACCACCTAATGTTACAAGTGTTTTACACATGGGACATGGATTGAATAACACAATTCAAGACGTTTTCGTGAGATACAAAAGAATGAAGAATTTTGACACTTTGTGGATGCCGGGAACTGATCACGCAGGTATAGCCACACAGAATGTTGTTGAAAAAAAGTTGTCAAAACAAGGGAAAACCAGGTTTGATCTAGGAAGAGAAAATTTTGTGAGAGAGGTTTGGGAATGGAAAAGGGAACATGGTTCAACTATCATAAAGCAACTCAAAAGAATTGGTGCTTCATGTGATTGGAGGTATGAAAGGTTTACAATGGACGAAGGGCTTTCAAGAGCAGTCTTGGAAGCATTCATAACCTTATACAAAAGAGGGCTTATATACAGAGGAGAATACATAATAAATTGGTGCCCAAGATGCGGGACTGCATTAGCTGATGACGAAGTTGACCATGAGGATAGAAACAGTAATCTATGGTACATAAGATATCCAGTAGCTCATAGTGACGGTAAGTATGTAGTTGTAGCTACAACAAGACCTGAGACAATGCTAGGTGATACCGCAGTAGCAGTTAACCCTAATGATGAGAGATACAGAGATATAGTAGGTAAAAAAGTTATATTACCTTTAGCAAATAGAGAAATACCAGTAATAGCAGACGAATATGTGGATATGGAGTTTGGTACAGGCTGTCTTAAAATCACTCCTGGGCATGACCCTAATGACTTTGAAATAGGTAGGAAACATAATTTGCCAATCGTAAACATACTAAACGAAGATGGAACATTGAATCACAATGTACCTGAAAAATATAGAGGTTTAGAGAGATTTGAAGCTAGAAAGGTTATATTAAAAGATCTGGAATCCCAAGGATTTCTGGAGAAAATCGAAGCTTACAGGCACTCAGTTGGTCACTGTTACAGGTGCCATACGGTTATAGAACCCTATGTCTCGAAGCAATGGTTTGTAAAAATGAAACCTTTGGCTCAAGAAGCTATAAAAGCAGCAGAAACTGGAGAAATAAGGTTTTTCCCCGAGAGGTGGAAAAAAGTTTATCTAAATTGGTTATACAATGTCCGCGACTGGTGTATTTCGAGGCAAATCTGGTGGGGGCATAGAATACCGGTATGGTATTCAAAAGAAGGTAATATAAACGTTTTTGATTACGATTATTTCAAAAACAAAGGTGAAATACCTGTGGTTTTCTACATACTCTTTGATATGTGGATCTCTACAAGGATAAATGAATGGTTTACACCAGATGAGGTAGTTCAAACTCTGAAGTCCGATTCAATAGTGGATGCTAACAAAGACTCAAAAAGAACAACTAAAGAAGTATACTTAGAAATACACAAGGATAAATTTTCCAAAAGTGATGACTTATCAATTTTAGATGATCCAGGAAAACTCCAAGCTTATTTCGAAAAGGTACTAGAGCAGAATGGTGGTTTTCTTAGGAAGAGAGAAGGTAGGTATACATTTGCTATAAGAGATTTGGTAACCGGATCAGAAGACCTCAAAAGGGATGAAGATGTACTTGACACATGGTTTTCGTCATGGTTATGGCCTTTTTCTACATTAGGTTGGCCTGAAAAAACAGAACTACTGGATAAATATTACCCCACAGATGTGCTTGTTACAGGCGCAGATATACTGTTCTTCTGGGTTGCTAGAATGATAATGGCAGGATATGCTTTCCTAGGCAAAAAGCCATTCACTGATATATACCTTCACGGAGCAGTCTTAGATGAGAAAGGAATAAAAATGAGTAAATCACTAGGCAATGGTATAGACCCATTAGATGTAGTTAAGGAATACGGTGCAGATGCTCTAAGATACACTTGTGTCTTTCTTGCCCCAACAGGTCAAAACCTGAGATTATCAATGGAAAAATTCAAAATAGGAAGTAAATTTGCAAATAAAATTTGGAACGCATCGAAGTTTATCCTTTCAAACTACAACGGTGACAAGATCATACCACTTAGAAAACTCGTTAAGTTGGATTTGGACATCACAGATAGATGGATAATCTCCCTCATGAATACCACGGTACAAAAAGTCAACAAATTGTTTGACGAGTATAGACTTAATGACGTAGCTATAACACTACAAGACTTCTTTTGGCATAATTTCTGCGATTGGTATATAGAGATTTCGAAGGTTAAACTTTCCACCGAAAAAAAACAAATAGTCATATCTACCTTGATGGGAGTTCTGAATGAATTCCTCAAACTTATGCATCCTATAATGCCGTTCATAACTGAAAGAATCTATGCGGAAATACCAGAAGAACTTAAAGAAACTGAATCCTTAGTTATATCTTCATACCCTGAATACGAAGAGGAACTCTCTAATCCTGAAAGTGAAAAAGTATTCGAGATTTTAAAAGAAATTGTCTACAATGTAAGAAAAGTTAGAGGTTTTATAAATATCAAACCATCAGAAGATGTAGATGTTAGGGTAAGTGTTAACGATATTGGTAATATAGAAGAAATTAAGAAGCTTTTATCAGATGAGATTTACATTTCCATAATCAAAAAACTGGCAAAAGTGGGTAATATAATTGAGGTAGGTAACCTTAAAAAGGAGAAAGGAGAAGCTGGAGTGGTTGGTAAAACCACAACGATATTTATACCAGTATACGGTTTGGTAAATGTCGAAGAAGAAAAGAAAAGGATTTTAAAAGAGATATCAAGGCTTGAGAATGTGTTAAACAGTGTGAATGCAAAACTATCCAATCCGAGTTTTGTTGAAAGAGCACCAGAAGAAGTTGTAGAAGAAGAGAATCAGAAAAAGGTCCAGTTCGAAACTATGATAAGAGAAATGAAAGAAATAATAGAAATGCTGTAGCATTGAAAACTATCTAGAAAAATAAATAGTATTAACCACTATTTTTAGATTCCACTTCCTCGTATATATCTATTATTTTTTTAACTAGTTCGTGCCTTACTATGTCCTCTCTTTGCATTTCTATTATTTTTATTCCTTCGACGCTTGAGAACAAATTCTTAGCTTGGATAAGTCCCGAGAGCTTAGTTTTAGGCAAATCTACTTGTGTTATATCCCCTGTTATGACCATTTTTGATCCAAAGCCTAATCTAGTTAAAAACATTTTCATCTGTTCGGTTGTTGTGTTTTGTGCCTCATCTAGAATGATAAAAGAATTATTTAGAGTCCTACCTCTCATAAACGCGAGTGGTGCTATCTCGATGACATTTTTCTCAAGCAAGGAAAAATAATCCTCTGGCCCCAACATATCGAAAATAGAATCATATAAAGGTCTGAGATATGGGTTAACTTTTTCTTCCAAGTTACCAGGTAGATAACCAAGGCTTTCTCCAGCTTCTACTGCAGGTCTTGTTAAAATAATCCTACTAACAAGTTTTCTGTATAGAAAATTCAGAGCCATAGCTGTTGCTAGGTAAGTTTTACCTGTTCCCGCAGGACCTATGCTAAAGACTATATCGTTAGTTTCTATGGCATACATATATTCTGCTTGGCCTTGTGTTTTTGGTTTTACAACCTTGTTTCGGTTAGATACGATAACTCCTTTGAGAAGTAAATCTTCAATCCCTAGTTTTTGATCCTCAGTGTTGTCATACTTGTATTGCTTGATTATTATATTCATGTCATCATCCGAAATAATCTTACCAGAAAGCACAAGATCGATCATCGAGGTAAAAACCTTTCTTACGGACTTTATATCTTTCTCATCTCCTATAACCACAAAACCTGTTGGAGAAAAATATATTTTTACCTTAAAATTCTTTTCTATGAGCTTTACATTGTAATCATTAACACCAGAAATAACTACAGGGTCAACGCCCAACGGAAAAGTTACAGTAGCCTTCATTACCCTCTCTACCCTTGTATATTTCACTCACCTTAATAATAAAAAAAACAAACATAATATTCAATTAATATTTTTTTTTGGACCAGTATTCTATTTGGTACTCAAGAACTGCCTTGGAATGGCCAGAATAACTCTCCGAGAAAACATGTGTACCGTCGTTCCTAGATACAAAAAACAGGTATTTAGTTTGTGGTGGGTTTACTGCAGCATCTAAAGAAACAAGCGAAGGATTAGAAATTGGGCTTTTTGGAAAGCCTTTCCTTATGTAAGTGTTATATGGTGTATCATAAGACAAATGCCATTTTCTAAGATTATTATCTTTCCACATTCCCTTGTCTAATAATCCATATATTACTGTTGCACATGAGTCAAATTTCATACCTTTCTTTAGCCTATTATGGAATACTGAAGAAACCAGATACTTTTCCTCCTGAGTTCTTGCTTCTTTCTCTATTATCGAAGCCAATATCACTGCTTGCTCAAAAGTTAGTCCAACCTTAGAAGCTTTTATCTCGTATTCTACTCTATTGATTTTTTTAAAGAATGTATTTACCATCATTTCAACTATCTTGTCAGGTTTGCCTTTGTAATAAAAAGGTACATCATAAGTGGCTGGAAACAAAAATCCCTCGAGCCTATCCAAATTCACATTGTATCTCTTTACAAACGATAAGTTTGTTACAATATTTATTATTTCACCCTGCTTTGTAAAACCAACTTCAGCAAAAACCTTATCTATGTGATACATCGTGTAACCTTCGCGTATGAGGACTCTTATCGTATATATCTTTTGTTGGATTATGGTCTGAAGAATCTCAAAAACACTCATATTGCTATTAAGTTTATATGCTGAAGGAACCAGTAGTTTATCCACACCTAACAGTTTACCTACTACCACAAAAACTTTTTTGTTTTTAATTATACCATTTCTTTCGAGCTTTGTAGCTACCGAATATAGAGTATCTCCTCTCTCTACGAACAGTATGTATTCATTTGTTGATATAGTGGTCTTCGAATCAAAAAATACCACATATATTGTAATTAAAAGAAGAATAATAATCCCAGTTATTACTCCTACTAGAATAATTTTTACAAAAAGATTAACATTTTTTACATTGTGATTTTGTGTTTGTTTTTGCCTTTCTTCAAACATCATGTTACATTTATTGTAAAATTTTTTGAGAAAAAACACAAGTTTACATGAGGATGTCCCCAGGAATTTCTATTTTAGATTTGATATTTTAAAATTTTATTGTTATTTTCATGTAGTGAGATACAAAATTAAGTGAGGATATAGTTCAGGCGTTTTCCTCGCATCCTTAACTTACCCAAGACGCTGGATAACAAAACCAAAAATCCTTAAATAGAAATTCCTGAAACAAGCTGAATTTTTGTTGATATTTTCAGTTGATTATTAGAAAATTCACCCATGATCAGACATGTAGTGATGTGGAAAATAAAACCAGATCTGGACAAAGACCAGATTTTCATCGAGATGGAAAGAAAGTTAAAAAATTTGCTCAATCATATTCCAGAAATAAAACACTTGGAAGTCGGTAAAGACATTTTAGCTACACCTTCTTCTTTCGATGTTTGTCTGATTACATCTTTCGATAACATTGAAGATTTAAGGGCTTATCAAGAACACCCTGAACACAAAAAAGTAGTAGAATACATAAAACAAGTAGTTGAAGACAGAAAAGTAGTTGATTACACAGTTTAAATTTTATACCCCTTTAAGCTAAAATTCATTTTTTCATAGAAATGTTCAGAGGTTTATACTTAGTAATTTTTAGCATCCATCTAGGGTAGCTCCCCACCCAACCCTTCCTTCAGTTAAATACATGAGGCTTCCACCCCCTAGTAATACCCCCTTATTGTTCTGAGATTTCACTCCCTAGCGATAGCTCTATTTTCTAATTGGCTTTTTCCTATTTCCCTTAGTATAAGTAAGGGCTTCGCTCCTTATTTTAAGAAAGTGTCTAAGACACTCCTATTCTCTAAGAGAGTAAACTTTTCCTTTGATGCAGATTCTTTACTCTTTCTTTAAGCTAAGGAACTTTTGTATGCTTTTTAGGATTCTATTTAGGGTAACTTCTCGCCCACCCACCCCTTAGTTACTTATAGGGGGTTTCACCCCCTAAGTGTACCCCCATTTTAGTTAGTTAACTTTTGTTTGCTTTTAGCATAATATTTATAGCAACTCCCCCCACCCACCCCTTGGTTACTTATAGGGGGTTCACCCCCTAAGCATACCCCCTTTTCAAATAGGTTAATCGTTTTATCTATTTTTAGCATACTATTTAGTGTAACTCCCGCCCACCCACCCTAAGAGATTTCACAGGGGACTTTGCCCCCTAGTAATACCCCCGTTATTTAAGGAAAGCGCCCTAGGCGCCAACCCTAAGTTGTTGTTCTAGAGGGCTTCGCCCTCTAAGAGTACTCCCGTTTTTGAGAGGCTAAGCCTCTTTGAGGCTAGGCCTCTTTTTCAAAAGAGTGTCTTAGACACCCTTAGGCACCCCCCCCACCAATCCCTATCTAGAGTAACTTTCCTACACACCCTTAAGTTTGATTCTAGGAAGTTCCATCCCCTATTCTACTAAAGTCATACCTTTAGCCTTTTTACTACTGGATACCTTGAATTTCGAAAATTCCCCTTCCATTTCTTTCATCTTCTCTGAAATACGATCCACATCACCGGATATGAAGGATATACTTTGCAGAATTAACTTCACGTTCTCGTACATTCTTGCAAAAGATTCATTAACTTTCGTTATGGCTTCATTTATTTCATAAGTAGCTTTAGTTATTTCCTCCATACCACTCTTGCTTTCTGTCATAGCTATTCTTATATTATCTGAGTAACTGACAAGATTGCTAAAATTACTCATAATTAATTCATTGGATTTACTTTGCTCTTTCATTGAAGAATTTATTTCATTCACGAAAAGACTGATTTCTTTGATACCATCAGCTATTTTCATAAACTTTTCACCATTTTTTTCTATGCTATCCAAACCTTCCTTTATTCTATCGATAGCAGTTTTGACAACATTTTCTATCTCCTCAGCTTTTTTCATCGAATCTTCAGCCAAATTGCCCATTTCCTCTGCTACTACTGCAAAACCTTTGCCATATTCACCTGCGTGAGCTGCCTCTATTCTTGCGTTCATAGACAGCACTTCTATCTTATCAGTCAGTTCTTTGATCAAAGTAACTAGTTCAATAATCGATTCAAGGTAAGTGCTTATGTCCCTTGCGTTTTCAATGCTCTTTCTAGTATCAGATAACCCTTTTTCAGACTCTGATTTCAAATAGCTAGTTATTTCATCAGCCTTACTCACCCTTCTCGCTATATTACTTATCGTCATTACAGCTTCTTCGAGAACACTACTCACTTCCTCAACCAAACCAAATTGTTTCTCTACACTAGAAGCAACATGTTCTACAGATCTCATTAGTTCTTCTATTGTTGCACTAGTCTCACCTACCATGCTAGTGGCTTCTTCAATCATTTGCCTAACTTCATCTTGCTCTGCAACAGCAAATTTAGCAGATTGAGATATCTTTTCAAGTTCTTCCTTTACCTTAACTTGCCTATCCAAAGTTTCTGAAAATACTTCTTTTACTTTTGATACTATTTCGTCGAGACTAGCAAGAAATACATTCATGCCATCTACTAAATTTCTCACTTCTGGTAAACTAGTTCTAACCTCAAACCTTTGAGTAAGATCTCCTCCTTTTTCTAATAGTTCTGCGAGAAAACCTCTAAATCTACTCAAACTTCCTGATAACCCACCTGTCAATATAATCACTATAAAAGCCACACCGATGGCAAATAAACCAGCAGAACCTATGGAAACCAACATAGGTCTACCTAATAACCCAATTTCTTCAGAATAGTCATATTCGATAACTAAAAAATTTCCACTTCTAAGTTCAACAAAAGAAACAAAACGGTTCTCTAAATTGATCACATACACAGTGCCAATTTCTGTAGTAAACTTAGTGAAAATTTGGTATCTACCAGAAGCATTAGTCACAGTAGTTTTCAAAACATTGTAATCTTTAGAAACGTTTTTTATAGAGTTTAGTATATCCATTATGTCTTCACTGGAAAATTTTAATGGCAAACTTTCATATCTCCTGTAATCTACCTGGCCATCTTCGATTTCAACAGTTCCAAAACCCCATCTAGATAATTCACTAAATCCAGCTTTCTCAATACTTTTAATCATAAACATACTAATGTCGATTATATAACCAAATGACTTGTTTCCCTCTAACTCTACTTTTCTTACTTCATGCCCTTCTAGAAAAAATATACTTTCTTTAGATTTTAATATCCCATCTTGGTATTTTTGAATGTGTTCGTCTGAGAAGAAAAATTGTCTTCCGTCAAATCCCCACAAAGAAACAACAGTAGCACCTTCAAAAAGTGTATTATTAACTTCCTTAAAAAACTCATATTCATTTTTTATTTCAGAGATTAAATCAAGATTTTTTGTTGAAACATTTTTATAAAGTTTAGAAAAGCTATTTTCTAGAGACAAAGAAAATAATCTAAGTAAATTAAATTCAGAATTCAAAAAAACTACTTTATCTGCTAAAACTAAATTTCTTACTTGATTTAGAATGATAAAAGCTACGGGTGTCTGTATGATCAACAGTATCAAAAAAATTATTCCAGATATTCTGAAAGGAATTCCAAGTTTTACTTTTTCTTGCATTTTTTCCTCCAGAAGTGTTCAAGTTTAAATCATATACTAAAATGAGATGTTTTATCAATAAAAATTCTATAAAATAATTAGTATCATTTCTTTATGTATACACAACAAATTTATAGCCCTAAGTTTCAAGTTCAGAAGCTATTTTAAAGCTTCAGCATAAAGGGGGCAAAGCCCCCCTACTAATTTACTCTCTTAGAAAAAGGAGTACTCTTAGAGGGGTGCCTAAGGGTGCCTAAGGCACTTTTCTAAAATGAGGGTATACTTTAGCTCCTGTAATTGAGAAAAGAGGCCTAGCCTCGAACGGGGGTATTGCTAGGGGGCGAAAGCCCCCTGTAGATAACTGAAGGGTGGGTTGGGTGGGAGTTGCTATGAATATGTTGCTAAAAAGCATACAAGAGTTACCTAACTAGAAGAAAAAAGGCTCTTGAACTTGGGAGTGCCTAAGAACAATGTGCCTAAAAAAGCACTTTCTTTAGAAAACGGGGGTACACTTAGGGGGTGGAACCCCCTACAATTAAACTGAAGGGCGGGTGGGAAAGTACCCTAGATAGGATGCAAAAT
>FWWL01003869.1_pt1 | contig 26367 bp, 23 predicted proteins | sample 2228331 | NCBI WGS metagenome assembly FWWL01 (sample SAMEA103939775, study PRJEB20133) | metagenome
CAATGGGACTCCCTGCCCGTCCGGTGGGTCTTCAAAAACGGACGCCCCTACCAGATCCGGGAGGCGGCCGAAATCCGCTACACCTGGATGTCCCACGAGGAGTAGGGCCCTGGCGACGTCCCGAGATCCCGGGAGCGCCCCGGGCCGGGCATTTGCGACCGGCGGACGGGGAGACTATATTTACCCAAAGTTGTCCCCTTCGGACCCCGAACCCCCTGACTCCGATCGTTGGAGGTCCGAGATGGCCCCGACGGTCCGCACGCTCGGCGCCTTGCGGAGGGACCCGGCGTGGTCGGCCTACCTCGAACGGGTCCCCTCCGTCAAAGACGAAATCCGCCGGAACGTGATCGCCCGACTGCAGTCGGGCGAGCCCCTCTTTCCGGGGATCCACGGCTACGACGAGACGGTCCTGCCCCAGGTCGTCAACGCCCTCCTGGCCAAGCACAACTTCATCCTGCTGGGCCTGCGGGGACAGGCCAAGAGCCGCATCATGCGTCAGATCGTCCACCTCCTCGACGAGTGGGTCCCCGTCGTCGAGGGCTGTGAGGTCAACGACCATCCCCTCCGGCCGATCTGCCGCCGGTGCCGTCAGCTCGTAGAGGAGGCCGGCGACGATACGCCCATCGCCTTCATCCATCGGGAACAGCGGTACATCGAAAAGCTGGCCACGCCCGACGTGACCGTCGCCGACCTCATCGGGGACATCGACCCCATCCGGGCCGCCCGCGGGGGCCACGTCCTGGCCGACGAACGGGTCATCCACTTCGGCCTCCTGCCGCGCGCCCACCGGGGGGTCTTTGCGATGAACGAGCTCCCGGACCTGGCGCCCAAGGTCCAGGTCGCCCTGTTCAACGTCATGCAGGAGGGCGACGTCCAGATCAAGGGCTTTCCGGTCCGGCTCCCCCTGGACGTCCTGCTGATCTTCACGGCCAACCCCGAGGACTACACGGCCCGGGGCAAGATCATCACGCCCCTGAAGGACCGTATCGGGGCCGAAATCCGGACCCACTATCCGACGGACCGTCCGACGGGCATCGCCATCACCCGCCAGGAGGCCTGGTGGCAACGGCCGACGGACCGGCCCTTGGAGGTCCCCGAATTCATCCTCGAGGTCATCGAGGAGGTCGCCTTCCAGGCCCGCAAGGACGGCCGCATCGACCAGCGGTCGGGCGTCTCCCAGCGGCTTCCCATCTCGGCCCTCGAGCTGGCCGTCAGCAACGCCGAACAGCGGGCCTACCGGACGGGAGAACCCTGGGTCGTGCCCCGCATCGCCGACGTCTATGCGGCCGTCCCGGCGATGACGGGCAAGATGGAGCTCGAATACGAGGGGGAACTCAAGGGCGCCGAGCCCGTCGCCGAGTCCCTGATCCGACAGGCCATCGCCCAGGTCTTCCGTCAGTACTACACGGAGGACGAGTTCCGGGAATTGATCGGGTGGTTCGAGGCCGGCGGCACGCTCGTCCTCCCGGAATGGGCGCCGACGGCCCACATCCTGCCGGTCCTGCGAAGAGTCCCCCAACTTTGGGAGAAGGCCGACCGCCTGGCGAAGAAGGCTCAGCACCCGGACGCCGTCCGGGTCAGCGCCGCCGAGCTGATCCTCGACGGCCTGTGGGCGCACAAGCGCATCAGCCGCCATCCCGAGCGGGGGTACGTCCGGGCCGAGGTCCACGTCCCGACCCGGCCGGCCGGGCCGCCCCGGCGGGTCAATTGAGACTCGGTAGGGACCCACGATGGCCGGCGCACGCTATACCCGATACCTCGGAGAACTCGACCTGGAGGAACTCCTCCAGGACCTGATGGGTGCCCTGGAGGACTACTTCCTGTTCTCCGGCTTTCCCTTCTCCCGACGGCGCCGCTCCGGCCAAACCCTGGCGGACCTCCACGACGCCATCGTCGATGCCCTCCTCCAGGGCGGCATCCTGGACGAGGAGACCCTCGGACGCCTGCTCCAGCGCTACCCCGGTACGACGGCCGAACAGCTCGAACGGCTCGTCCAGGAAGTCATGGAACGGCTCCAGTCCGAGGGCTACATCACGACCGTCCCGGAACGGGCCTCGGCCCTTCACCCGGAGGGCGTCCCCGACCCCGACTCGCCCCGGGAGCCCGACAAGGTCCGCTTCGAGCTGACCGACAAGAGCCTCGACTTCCTGGGATACAAGAGCCTGCGGGACCTGCTTCATGCGACGGGCCGGTCCGGCTTTGGAGCCCACGAGACGGTCTTCCTCGCCCCGAATCAGGAGGCCTACACGGAGCCGAAGCCCTACGAGTTCGGCGATACGCTCCAGCTCGACATAGCCCGGACGCTCCTCCACGCCATCCAGCGCCAGGGCCCCCGCCTGCCCCTGGAGATCGCCTACGAGGACCTCCACGTCCTCCAAGGGGAGTACCAGAGCTCCTGCGCCACCGTCCTCATGCTGGACTGCTCCCACAGCATGATCCTGTACGGCGAGGACCGCTTCACGCCGGCCAAGAAGGTCGCCCTCGCCCTGGCCCACCTGATCCGGACTCAGTTCCCCGGCGATTCCCTCCACTGCGTCCTGTTCCACGACAGCGCCGAGGAGGTCCGGCTCCGGGACCTGGCGAAGGCCCGCGTGGGTCCGTTCTACACGAACACCTGCGAGGGCCTCCGGCTCGCCCGCCGGGTCCTGCTGAACCAGCGGAAGGACATGCGACAGGTCATCATGATCACCGACGGCAAGCCCTCGGCCATCACGCTCCCCTCCGGCCACGTCTACAAGAATCCCTACGGCCTAGACCCGATGATCGTCGAAGAGACCCTCAAGGAGGTCGTCCGCTGCCGCAAGGCCGGGATCGTCATCAACACCTTCATGCTGACCGACGACCCCCTGCTGGTCCGCTTCGTCCAGAAGGTCACCCAGCTGGCCCGGGGGAAGGCCTACTTCACGACGCCGATGAACCTGGGCCGGTACGTCCTGATGGACTTCGTGAGCCGCAAGGTCCGCCACGTCCACTGAGGCGGAAGTCCGGGACCTCGGCAGTTCGGGAATTCGGGAGTTCGAAGTAAGGAATGGGCGGGGAAGGGCGGCCCGACGGGACGGAACGATGAGCCATGACTGACTCACGGACGAAGCGTTTCCCTAAGAGTCCTGGAGCGGCCGTCCCTTTTCCCCTCCCCAGCCGATGGATCCATCGGGCCCTCTGTCCGTTCCGACTCCCCCGGCCCCTACCGGGCCTCGACGGCCTGGCGGCGCCACAGACGCCGGTAGAGGGCACACCGCCGCAGGAGCTCGTCGTGGGTCCCCACGTCGACGACCCGGCCCTTGTCCAGGACGACGATGCGGTCCGTCAGCCGGAGCATCGACCACCGGTGGCCGACGATGACCATCGTGCAGGTCCCCTTCAGCTCGGCAAGGGCCGCCTGGATGTGGGCCTCCGACTCGCTGTCGAGGGCCGACGTGACCTCGTCGAGGACGAGCACGCGGGGCCGCCGCACGAGGGCCCGCGCCAGGGCGATCCGCTGGGCCTGGCCGCCCGAGAGGCCCGTCGTGTCCCCCCCGATGACCGTCTGGTAGCCCTCGGGGAGCTGGAGGATGAACTCGTGGGCGTGGGCCTGCCGGGCCGCCCGGACGACGTCGTCCTCCGTCGCCTCCGGCCAACCGTAGGCGATGTTATGGAACACCGTGTCCTCGAAGAGGAAGACCTCCTGGGGGACCCACCCGACGTGGGTCCGGAGCTCCCGCAGGCGCAGGTCCCGGACGTCGTGGCCGTCCAAGTAGACGGCCCCCTCCGTCACGTCCATCAGGCGGGGGATCAGCTGGGCCAGCGTGGACTTGCCGGCCCCGCTGGGGCCGATGACGGCGACCGTCTCGCCGGGAGCGACCGAGAGGTTCACGTCGACCAGGGCCGGCGTGGACTTGCCGGGGTACCAGAAGCCGACGCCTTCCAGCCGGAGCTCGCCCCGGACGACCGGGAGGGACACCGGCGACTCGGGTTCCGGGAGCCGGAGGTCCCAGCGGAGGACCTGCTCGATGCGGTCGGCCGCCGTGGCCGTCTGCTGGAGGAGGTCGTTGAGCTTACTCAGGCGCCGGAGGGGCGTGTAGACCATCAGCATGGCCGCCACGAAGGACGTGAAGCCGCCCGGTGTGAGGTCGCCCTGCCGAATTTGGTAGGCGCCGTAGACGATCAGGCCGAACAGGGCGACGCCCAGGCAGACCTCGACGATCGGGGCGTGGAGGGCGTTCCAGAAGACCCACCGGTGCTGGAGCCGGAGGAGGCCGTCGGTCTTCTGCTCGAACCGTCGTCGCTCCCGGGCTTGCCCCCCGTAGGCCTGGACGACCCGCAGGCCCTGCAGGACCTGATGGAAGCCGTGGGTCAGGTCCCCGACGGCCCCGTGGAACTGCTCGGTGACCCGGCGGAGGCGGTGGCCGATGACGGCCACGGGGACGACGAAGAGGGGGACGACCCCGAGGGCGACCAGGGCGAGCCGCCAGTTCAGCCAGAAGATGTACAGCGCCACGGCGAGGGCCTTACATCCCTCGAGGAGGACGTCCGTGAAGACCTCGGTGACGCCCTGCTGGAGGACCGTCCCGTCGTGGGTCATCCGGCTCGAGAGCTGACCCGACGGGAAGCGGCGGAAAAACGGGGCGGGCTGTTCGAGGACGTGGAGGAACAGGCGCCGACGCACGTCGTGGACGACCCGAGCCCCGACCGTCCGGCTGACGGCCGTGCTGTAGTACATCGCCACGGCCCGGACGGCGTAAATCAGGAGGACGACCCCCACCAGGGTCGGGAGCCGCCGGAAGTCCAGGCGGATGATCAGCGTGTCCATGACCCACTGGATGAGGTAGGTCATCCCGGCGTTGGTCGCCCCGACGAGGGCCATCAGGCCGATCAAGCCGGCCATCACCCACCGGTAGGGCCGCACGTACCGGTACAGGACCCGGAAGTCGTCCCGCCAGCGACGCAGGGGTGCATGCATCGGCGTTCGGTCTTGGGTGTTCGGGGTCGGGTCGCCACCGAATATTAGCACAGTCGTTGGGCTCGACAGAATAAGTTCCCATCGCTACTCGCCGTTCGCCGAGCCCCAGCGGGCCCGCAGGCCCATCATCCGGCGGTAGTGGGAACCGGCCCAGTAGATGCGTCCGCAGGCGGGACACCGATAGAACCGCCGGTGGTGCCGCCACACGTAGTCGGGTACGACGTGGCGCACCAGGTCCCGCCGGACGGGCCGGATCGGTTCGTTGCAGACGGCACAACGGGCAAACCACGGCAGGCCGTCCGGGTCCAGGCCGAGACCCTTGCAGACTTCGGGGAACTGGTCGGCCAGCCGTTCGGCTTGTACGAAGAGGGCCGGGACGCCCATCCGGCCGGCCCGTCGGTACAACTGACGGTCTCGGGTCAGGAGGACCCGGCCCTCCCGGACGGCCAGCCGGAGGAGTTTGTCGTCGTCCCCGGCGGGGTCGTAGGCGACGTCCAGGCCGGCCAGCCGGAGCCATCGGGCCAGGCGGCCCAGCATCACGTCGGCGACCAAGCGGGGCCACGAGGCCATCGGACACCTTACCGGTCCGCCTGTAGGAGAGTCTACGGACGACTCGGGGGGTCGGCAATTCGGGAACCCCGCATCCCGCCCGTCACGGTTCTGCTATGGCGACGGCGATGTCCCGCAGGGTCACCCGTCGGGAGTCCGACGGTGCCCGGTAGATCCGCAGGTACCGCCACGACCGGTCGGGCGGAAATACGTAAACCTTTCGGGGACTCACGTCGGCGACCAAGGCCTCGCCCCGGCGGATTCGGGGCATATTCAGCCAGAGGCCGTCCGGGACGGCCGGGATTGCCTCCCAGGTCTGTCCGTCCCGGGAGGCCTCGAAGTGCAGGGGCGCCCGGTCCCAGCGTTCCCCCAGGACGGCCACGGCATGGACGCGCCGGGGCCGCCCGAGGTCCAGCGTCAGGAACGTCCGGTCCGGGTCCCAGGGACCCCGCCAGACCGTGTCGGGATTCCCGTCGAGGAGGACGCCCCGGGGGTCCTCTGCCCGGTCGCTGAAGGCGAGGCTCCACGTCGGGTCCCAGACCCAGCGGCCGAGGGGCTGACCCGAATCCGGCAGGTCCCGGGCCAGGGCGGCGGGGTTCAGGACCAGGACCGTGCTTCCCCCGACGTCAAAGGCCGCTTGAATCCACCGCCGGAAGGGCATTAGGCGTCGGAGCAGTTCGTCGTGGGAGGTCGGCTCGTCCAGCCAGGCCCGATGGACGACGACGTAGCGGAATCCCAGTTCTTTGAGGACAAACCAGGTCGGGACCGCCGGCCACTCGCCGGCCATCCGGACCATGAACCCGACGCTCTCGGGCGGGTAGCTGACGACGCCGTACACGGTCGGATGCCGGTGGACGACCGTGTAGAAGTGATACTGCGTCCAGACCCAGACGGACGTCCCGGCCGGGAGCTCCAGGACCGGCCCCGGCGGGGCCTTCGCCAGCCAGCGGTAGACGGCCGGCACCTGGGACCACCGGGATTCCGTCCCCAGGGGCCCGTACCAGGCGGACCCCAGGGCCAGGACCCCGACGGCGACGCCCCACACCGGACGCCATCCCGGCCGAGAACGCTCGGCCAGGACGCGCACGCCCACCGCCGCCAGGGCGCTGACGGCGACGATGAACAGGTAGGCCCACCGGCTCGGCGCTCGCGTGGCGCCCAGGACCGGCACAATTCGGTAGAGGGCCCGGTACACCGGGTTCTGACCCCCAAAGGACGCAAAGAGGGCGACGGCCCCGACGGTCGCCGGGACCCAGTGCCAGCGGGTCCAGCCCCAAAGCGCCAGAGGGAGGAGCAGGTAGGCGACCAGGGGGACCACAAAGTAGGGGTCCCGACCGCCCCAGTGTTCCGGGACGGGGAAGGGCCACCCCGTGAGGGGCCAGTAGTTGGCCCAACTGGCCGAGTAGCGGGCGACCTCCTCCATCGAGGCCGCCACCCCGTGCGTCCGGTAGACGACCCAGTAGGGCCACAGAGCTCCGGCGATGAGGAGGCCGCCCGTCAGGGTCGTCCCGGCCAGCCATGCCAGTCTCCGGGGGTTCATCCGTCCGGCCGTCTGCTTCCCGTACAGGGCCAGGGCGACGGGCAGTAGGGCGGCCAGGGCGATCGTCAGGAAGACCCCGAAGTACACGCAGGAAAGCCACTGAGCGACCCAAGCCCCGACGAGACCGACCCAGGCCGAAAGGCGGCCCGTCCGGAGGAATCGGACGAGGAAGTACAGGGCCAGGGGAATCCCAAAGCCCATCAGGAGCTGGAGCCGGGGGGCGTGGGCGAAACGAAAGCCGTTGAAGGCCATCAGGAAGCCGGCCAGGAGGCTCCCCCCGTAGTGACCGCTGAGTTCGTAAGCCAGCAGAAATCCGCTGAGGCCCGTCGCCACGAAGGTGGCCAAGAGGAGCAGGTTCGTCGTCAGGATGGGGTCCTGCGTGAGGGCATAGACGGGCGAGACGACGGCGCTCGGCAGGAGGAGGCTCTCGGCGAAGGCCAGGCCGTGGGGATGGGGATAGAGGATGGGCGCCTCATAGAGACGCAAGGGGTCATGCCAGAGCTGATAGGCATTCCAGCCGACCGTCCAGGCCGCCAGGGCGGCGTCACCCTCCTTGAGGAGGTGGCTCCGGAGGCGGAAGGGCAGGGGAATCGTGTAGAGGAGGGTCAAGCCCGTATAAATCAGGAGCGTCCATCCCCAACGGCGTCGGTTCATGGGGGGTCGACTGCGGGGTCGGGATTCCGGGGCGATCATACGGGGTCGGGCCGTCCCTCGGCAAATGGGGGAGCTCGACGGGTCGGATGAAAAGCGAGGGAGTCTCTCCCGGCCGGGGGGTTCGCGCGCTTGACATGAGAGGGGAGGCCCCTATAATAAGGGCCAGAATAAGTAAAGGCCCGTCGAATCGGGACGATGGAGACCGGACAGGGGTAAGCCATGCGTGGCTCGTCGGGTCGGGCGGCGCCGGTCGGGCGTGAGTGTGGTGGGGCCCCTGGGGTCGGTCTGTCCTTCTCGCCTTTCGTGCCCTCCTATTATTGGTACAGCTGGTATTGGTTCTCCCCTCGGGGATAGGGGAGAACACCATACACTTACTTACCTCACCTCACGTTTGGGTCCCTCCCGATTTCAGCCTCCGGTCGATGGGTCGTTCGCTTCCGGGCCCTCGGACTTGACCCACGACCGGATGGGGGTCCCCCAATCTTCGAGACCCCAGCCCTTGGAATCTGGCGGCGTGAGAGGAGCGAGTCAGCTCGACCTTTCCGACCCTTCGGGGAAGGCGATTTTTCGGACACCGGGGCGGCGTGACGTCGTGACGGCGCCACGTATGGTTCATCGCTCCCGGCGGGTGGCTCATGGGAAGGGGCGATGAGCCATGAGCGATGACCGATGGGCTCTGAGGACCCCGTCACGACGTCACGGAGTGCGTCGATACATTTCCCGTCGGGGAGGAGGCGGACCATGATCATCGTCATGAAGAAGAACGCCTCGGAGGTGGCCATCCGTCGGGTGATCGACTTCGTCCGGGCCCAGGGCTATGAGGTCCACGTCAGTCGGGGCCATGAGTACACGGTGGTCGGGGTCCTGGGCCGGAACGTCCTGTTGAATCCCGACGCGATCCAGGGCATGGACGAGGTGGACCGGGTCATCCGTATCTCCACGCCCTACAAGTTAGTCGGCCGGGTGTGGAAACCCCAGGATACGATGGTCTCCGTGGGCGACGTGACCCTCGGGGGCGGGGCGTTCGTCGTGATGGCCGGTCCCTGCGCCGTGGAGAGTCGGGAACAGCTCCTGGAGACGGCCCTGTTCGTGAAGGAACAGGGGGCCCACGTCCTCCGGGGCGGGGCGTTTAAACCCCGGACGTCGCCGTACTCCTTTCAAGGCTTGGGCGTCCGAGGCCTCGAGCTGTTGGCCGAGGCCCGGGCGGTGACGGGCCTGCCGGTCGTCACCGAGGTCCTCTCGGAGCGGGACGTGGAGGTCGTCGCCGAGTATGCCGACATCCTGCAGGTCGGGACCCGGAACATGCAGAACTTTGCCCTCCTGAAGGCCCTCGGCCAGGTCCGAAAGCCCGTGCTCCTGAAGCGGGGGATGGCGGCGACCATCGAGGAATGGCTCCTGGCGGCCGAGTACATCGTCGTCGAGGGGAACCCCCAGGTGGTCCTCTGTGAGCGGGGCATCCGCACGTATGAGAACGCCACGCGGAATACCCTGGACCTCTCGGCCGTCCCGGTCGTGCGCAAGCTCTCCCATCTGCCGGTCATCGTCGACCCGTCCCACGCCACGGGCCACCGGGAGTACGTCCTGCCGATGGCCCGGGCGGCCCTCGTCGCCGGCGCCCAGGGCGTCATGGTCGAGGTCCATCCACACCCGGAAAAGGCTCTCTGCGACGGCCAGCAGAGCCTCAGCTTTCCGATGTTCGCCCAGTTGATGCGGGAACTCCGGGCCATCGAGGACGCCCTCCGGTCGACGGGCACCCTGCGGTCGGCCGGCTCAGAGGCCGGCCTCCATGAGACGGCTTGCTCTCCGACCTGACGCGGATAGGCAGGCGGGCCGATGGACAGAATGGCCTCTCCGGGAGCGGGATTCCGGGGGTGTCCCGATTCCCTGTCTGCCTATCTGCCCACCTGCTCATCCGCCGACTGGCCCATCGGCTCCGCCGATTCGGGTCCCCAGCGGCTCTGTTGGAGGGCCATCCAGCGCTGAAAGACGGCCTTCAGCAAGGCCGCCGCCGGGACGGCCAAGAAGACGCCCCAGAGCCCCATCAGCGTCCCCCCGACCAGGATGGCCAAGACCACGGCGACCGGGTGGAGACCCGTCTGGCGACCCATGATCCGGGGCCCCAGGACGAGGCCCTCGAGGAGCTGACCCGACTCGAAGAGGGCCAGGACCCAGACGACCCGCCAGAGGCTGGGCTGGTCCAAGAAGGCCAGGAGAGCCGCCGGAATCATCCCCACGACCAGGCTCATGTAGGGCACGATGTTGGCCAGCCCGCTGAGGATCCCCAGCAGGAAACCGAGGGGAACCCGGAGGAGCCAAAGACCGACGGCGTAGTAGACGGCCAAAAACAGGGCGATCAGGAACTGCCCCCGCAGGAACCCGCCCACGGCCTGGTCGATTTCCCGAAGCCATTCCCGGGCGACCGGCCGCCAGGCCGGCGGGAGGAGGCTGTAAAACCGGGGCCCGATCTTGTTGTAGTCCCGCAGGATATAAAACGCCATGACCGGGACCATGATGAACTGGTAAACCCCGACGATGAAGCCGGCCAGGCCCGTGAACATCCCCTGCAAGACCCGCTGGACGGGCTCCCGAAGCCGCGGGAGATTCGCCTGGACCCACTTCAGGACCCGCTGGGCGAACGCCTCGACGCTCTGGGCATCCAGGGAAATGTGAAGCTTCTGCAAGACCGGCTGGGCCCAACCGTAGAGCCGTTCCGCCCACTGGGGGACCCGTTGGGAGAAGACCTGGACCTGATGCCGAATCTCCGGGATGACGACCCAGAAGACGGCGACCAGGACCCCGACGAAGACGACGGCCACCAGGAGGGCGCCCAGACTTCGGGAGACGCCCCAGGCCTCCAGGCGGTCGACGATGGGGTCCAGGAGGTAAGCGATCAGGAAGGCCACCAGGAGGAGGGAGACCGTCGTCCGGACCAGGTAGAGGAATCCCCCGACTCCCAAGAGAAGGACGACGATCAGACCCCATCGGAGGACGGACCGGCCAGTCCCGCCGCCGGACCCTCGTTCAGCCATCGGATGCTCCTCCAAGCGTATTGAAGCCCCGAGAAGACGGTCAGGCCGAAAGTCCCATAGAAGACCCACCGGGCCCAGGGGGCCGGGACCCGAAAGGCGTTCAGGCCCAGGGTCAGGAACACGGTGGCGGCCTGGGCGGCCGCCGTCGCCTTCCCCAGGAGGGTCGGCCGAAAGACCCGGACGTGGGCGAACACGGCCATCAGGAGGGCGCTCAGGAGGATGAGAAAGTCTCGGGACAGGACGACGACCGTCAGCCACGCCGGGACCGAGACCACCAGGTCTTCCGACTGAGAAGTCATGAGGATGAAGCAAGCGTTCAGGAGGAGCTTATCGGCCAGGGGGTCCAGCACGGCGCCCAGGGGCGTCTGCTGACGGAAGCGGCGGGCGATGAGGCCGTCCAGGAAGTCGGTGACCGACGCCAGGGCAAAGACCCAGAAAGCCCATCGGACTTGATGATAGATAAATAAAATAATAAGGAAAGGAAGCGCCACCATGCGGAGGAGGGTCAACTGCGTGGCCAGGGTGATTCGCATGGGGCGCGCCTCGGGACCGTCCCGGTCACTCTTCTTCTTCCTCTTCCCAGTCTTCCTCCTCCTCCCATTCTTCCTCGTCTTCCCATTCTTCCTCGTCCCAGTCCTCTTCCTCCTCCCAGTCCTCGTCCTCGTCCCATTCCTCTTCCTCGTCCCACTCCTCGTCGTCTTCCCACTCCCCCTCTTCCCACTCCTCTTCCTCTTCTTCCTCGTCTTCGTCGGTCTTGGGCGCCATGGCGCAATAGCGGTCCCAGGCCTTTTCGGCCTCCATCAGGCCCAGCCACCAGAGCGGGGCCTGTCCTTCGATATGCAGGCTGTCCAGTCGCATAGACACCTCCTTGGGGTCAGGCTTGGCCCCGTAAAGAGGGCATATTCTGTTAATCCAATCCCCCCGCAAAGTCAAACGCCCACGGGGCCCAGGGCGACGTGGGAGTCAGCGGTTTGGGGGAACCGGTCTACCCCCCAGGGGCACGACCGTCCGGCCCGGGGCTGTCCCGGACTCACGGCCCGTCGAAGGACTTCAAAGAACCGGGAAGCGACGAGTGATGGCGTGACGACGGGGCGGGGGTGGCGACGGCTCTGTCGGACCCCGTCCCGACGTCCCGCCATTCCGCCGTCCCCTCGGTCACGAGATGAATCGCTTCAACATCTTCCCCCACGGCGTCTTCCGGATATGATGGGCCATCGTCTGAAGCTCTTGCAAGAACGCGATCGCCTCGTTGACGTCCTGGACGGTCGTGCCGCTCCCCCGGGCGATCCGACGCTTCCGGCTGGCATTCAAGATCCGGGGGTACCGCCGCTCTTGGGGGGTCATCGAAAGGATGACGGCCTCCAGACGGCGGAGCTCGTCCTCGTCTATCTCGTCCATGGCCCCCGCCGGGAGGCCGGGGATCAGACTGACCAGTTGCCGAATCGAGCCCATCCGACGGATCATCCGGATCTGGGCCAGGAGGTCCTCGAAGGTGACCTCGTCTTTCAGGATCTTCTTCTGGAGTTCGACGGCCTCCTCCCGGCGGACGGCCTTCTCGGCCTTCTCGATCAGGGACAGGACGTCCCCCATGCCCAAGACCCGCTGGGCCATCCGGTCGGGGTGGAAGACCTCCAGGCCGTCGACCTTCTCCCCGACGCCGACGAACAGGATGGGCCGCTGGGTCACCTGCACGATCGACAGGGCCGCCCCGCCCCGGGCGTCCCCGTCCATCTTCGTCAGGACGATGCCGGTAAAGTCGACGGCCTTAAAGAAGGCCAGGGCGCTCCGGACGGCGTCCTGGCCCGTCATGGCGTCGGCGACGTAGAGGACCTCGTGGGGTCGCAGGACGTCCCGGATGCGGACCATCTCGGCCATCAGGTCGGGGTCCACGTGGAGGCGTCCGGCCGTGTCCACGATGAGGACCGAATAGCCCCGGAGCTTGGCCTGCCGGAGGGCGTCCTCGGCGATGGCCTCGGGCCGATTAGGAAGCGGATACTCCAGGACATCGCAGGGGACCTTCTCCCCCAGGACCTTCAACTGCTGGAGGGCCGCCGGCCGCCGGACGTCCGTCGAGACCATCACGGGATTGTAGCCCCGGTCCTTGACCCACTTGGCCAACTTGGCCGCCGTCGTCGTCTTGCCCGAGCCTTGCAGGCCCAGGAGGAGGATGACCGTCGGCGGCGTGCGGCTGAACGCCAGGGGACGCGCCTCCCGGCCGAGGATATCGACGAGCGTATCCCGGACGATCTTGACGAGGTACTGCTCCGGCGTCAGGCTCTGGAAGACCTCCGGCTGGGCCAAGGCCCGCTGGCGGACCTCCTCGACAAAGGTCTTGATGACCTTGAAGTGGACGTCAGCCTCCAGGAGAGCCCGCCGGATCTCCTGCAGGCCCTCGTCGACGTCCTTCTCGGTCAACCGACCCCGCTGACGCCAGCGGTAGAAGACCTCTTGGAACCGAGCCGTCAGCTGTTCCAACATACACGCCCCTCCGACGGGGTCCCCAGGGAAGCGCCGTAAGTCACGCATCGTCCGGGGCCCGGCCCCCAGGGCGCAATGCGCAATCCCTTCCCCCTCAGTCCCTTGGCAAAATAGTCCGCCAGTCCCTGGGTGTCAAGCCGGTCCGGGCCTGGTACCGAGCCACGGACAGGACGGAGTAGGCCGGCCGCCGGGCCCGCCAGCCCATCTCGGCCATCGTCCGGGCCTCCAGCAGAGACGTCGGGAGGCCGTACGCCCGCAAGACCCACTCGGCCTGCTCGTAGCGACTGCAGGCGCCCTCGTTCCGGAAGTGGACCCAGCCCCGCACGCCGTTCAACAGGAGGTGCCCGATGGCCTCGGCCAAGTCGTCGGCCCAGGTCGGGGCGCTGACCTGGTCGGTGACGGCCCGGACGGGAAGGCCCGCCCGGGCCCGCTCGAGGACCCCCGTGACGAAGTTCGGCCGGTACGGGCTGAAGACCCAGCTCGTCCGCACGATGAGGAATCGCCCCGAGGGCATATGCTCGGCGACCCGCCGCTCCCCGTCCAGCTTGGACCGACCGTAGGCGCTGATGGGTCGCGGCGGGTCGGCCTCCTCATAGGGCGTCGGGGGACCCGGCCGCTCCCCGTCGAACACGTAATCCGTGCTGAGGTGAACCAACAGGACCCCCGTCCGCTCGCAGGCGTGAGCCAGGAGGCCCGGGCCGTGGGCGTTGACGACCATCGCCCGGTCCGGCATGTCCTCGCACTGGTCCACGTTCGTCAGGGCCGCACAGTTGATGATACACCGGGGCCGCTCCCGGGGGGCCGTGCCCCATAGCCACCGCTGGACGGACTCGGGCAGGGTGATGTCCCATTCGGCGTGGGCGAAGCCCCGGACGTCAAACCAACGGGTCAAGACGTGCAGGCACGCCTGCCCGACTTGACCCGTGGCGCCGACGACCCACACGCGAGACCCGATACCCAGCCGGGCCCCCTGCCAATGACTGCCCCACGGGAGCATGGCATTCGACTCCCGCCGGGAAATGGAAGGTAAGGCCTACTCCTGCCCCCATCGGGGGCCGTAGTGCCGTTCGTAGAAGGACCGAAAGGCCTCGTCGGACTCCAGGGCCTGCCACCGCTCTGGATGGTCTCGGTACCACTCGACGGTCGTCCGCAGGCCCCGGTCGAAGTCCGTCGTGGGCCGCCAGCCGAGCCGACGGAGGCGGCCCCAGTCCATCGCATACCGTCGGTCGTGACCCGGCCGGTCCGGGACCCGCCGGATCAGGGATTCCGGCTTCCCCAAGACGGCCAAGATCCGACGAGCGACCTCGAGATTCGGCAGGAGGTTCCCGGCCCCGACGTTGTAGACGGTCCCGAACCGGCCCCGTTCGGCCACGACCCGGATCGCCTGACAGAGGTCCTCGACGTACAGCCAGTCCCGCACGTTTTGGCCGTCGCCGTACAGGGGCAGGGGACGGTCTTGCAGGGCCCGCACGATGAAAAACGGGATGAGCTTCTCGGGAAACTGCCGGGGACCGTACGCATTGCAGGGCCGCACGATGAGGACGGGCAGTCCGAAGGTCACGGCATAGGCATAGGCCAGCCGGTCGGCGGCCGCCTTACTCGCCGAGTAGGGACTCGAGGGTTCTAAGGGGGCCTGCTCGTCGGCCAGCCCCGTATCGACACTCCCGTACACCTCGTCGGTCGATACTTGAACGAAGCCCTCGACCCCGTGCCGCCGGGCCGCCTCCAGGACCTCGAAGGTCCCCCACACGTCCGTCTCCAAAAACCGGGCCGGGTCGTACAGGGAACGGTCGACATGCGTCTCGGCCGCCAAGTGAAAGACCCACTGCACGCCCGGCCAGACGGCCTCGACGTCGGCCCGCCGGGTCACGTCCCCCTGGACGAATCGGTGTCGGGGGTCGTCTATCACGGCCGCCAGGTTGGCCAGCGTCCCGGCGTACGTCAACTTGTCGAAGGTGAGGACCTCGACGTCCGGATACGTCCGGAGAAGGAGCTCGACGAGATGAGAGCCGATAAAACCGGCCCCGCCGGTCACCAGGATGCGCTTGCCGTTCAGCCGGGTCATGGCGACGTACCCCCTTCGGTATTCGGGACGGGGCGTCGGGTGTCGGTCCCCGAGGTCCGGCTTCGTCCCGGCTCCCGCCGCCTCAGTCCGGGTTCGAGACCTGGCCGTACCGTTCCTCCACGTCGCACCGCTTGTGCTCGATATGATGCTCGAATTCGGACCGAAACTTCCGGACGAAACTCAGGACGGGTAGGGCCGCCGCATCCCCCAGGGCGCAAATCGTGCGACCCAGGATGTTCTGGGCGACCTGGAGCATGAGGTCCGGGTACGACGGGTCGGCCCGGCCGTGCAGGATGTCCCGGACCATCTCCAGGAGCCAGGGGGCGCCCTCCCGACAGGGCGTGCACTGGCCGCAGGACTCGTCGGCGTAGAAGTCGGCGATGACCTCCAGGGCCCGGACCATGCAGGTCATCTCGTCCATGACGACGATGCCGGCCGAGCCCAGCATGGAGCCGGCCTTGGCCAGGGCGTCAAAGTCGGCCGGGACGTCGACCTCGTCGGCCCGCAGGACGGGCGCCGACGAGCCCCCGGGGATGACGGCCTTCAGACGCCGTCCCTGCCAGACGCCGCCGGCATATTCCTCGATGATCGTCCGGAGCGACGTGCCCATCGGGAGCTCGTAGACCCCGGGCCGCCGGACGTGGCCGCTGACGCAGTAGAGCTTGAAACCCCCGTTGCGGTCCGTCCCCAACGACGCAAACCACGCCCCGCCGTGGCGGATGATGAAGGGCACGTAGGCCAGGGTCTCGACGTTGTTGATGACCGTCGGACACCGGAAGAGGCCGACGGTCGCCGGGAAGGGCGGCTTGATACGGGGATAGGCCCGCTTGCCCTCCAGGGACTCGAGGAGGCCCGTCTCTTCCCCGGCGATGTACGCCCCGGCCCCCTTGTGGACGTAAACGTCCAGGTCGTACCCCGTCCCGAAGATGCCCTTCCCGAGCAGGCCGGCCCCGTAAGCCTCCCGGAGGGCCTCCTCCAGGCGAAGCCGACAGACGTCGTACTCGCCCCGGATGTAGACGTAAGCCACGTGGGCGCCGATGGCATAAGCGGCGATGATCGAGCCTTCGATGAGGAGGTGGGGGCTTCGAAGCAGGATGTACTTGTCCTTGAAGGTCCCCGGCTCGCTCTCGTCGGCGTTCACGACCAAGTACTTGGGCTTGGGACTCGTACGCGGGACGAAGCTCCACTTCAGGCCCGCCGGGAAGCCGGCCCCGCCCCGGCCCCGGAGATTCGCCCGCTTGACCTCCTCGATGACGTCCTCGGGCTTCATCTCCGTCAGGGCCTTGCGGGCCGCCTCATAGCCGCCCCGGGCGAGATAACCCGCCAGGGACGCCGCCGCCGGGTCCTCCCAGTAAGCGGCGATCAGGGAACGGACTTCCGACGGACCGCTCATGGCGTAGCCTCCCGGGCCTTCGCCCGTAGGCCATCGATGAGGTCGTCCAGACGGGCCTCGTCGACGGGCCCGATAAATTCCCCGTCGACCTGGACGACCGGGGCCAGTTCGCAGGCGCCGAGGCACTGCACCCGCTCGACGGTGAACAGGCCGTCGGGCGTCACCGCCCGCTCGGCCACGCCGAGCCGGTTCAGGAGATACCGGAGCAGACGACGGGCCCCCCGGAGCGAGCAGGCGATGTTGCCACACACATAGATGAGATGGCGTCCGACGGGCCGGTCGTGATACATGCTGTAGAAGGACACGACCTCGTGGACCCAGACGGCTGGGACCCCGAGATAGGCCGCCAGCTCGGCCTGGGCCTCCAGGGGGACCCAGCCGTGGGCCTCCTGGACCGCCCAGAGGGCCGGCAGGAGCAGGGCCCGCCGGTCCGGATACCGGGGCCGGAGGGCTTCGATACGGGCACACACCTCCGGCGTCAGGTAGCGATACGCCGACTCGGCGTGCGACGACATGGGCGGACCTCAGGATGGGGACGCAGAGCATCGACGATGCAGGATGCAAGATACAAGATGCGGGACGCGGGATGCAAGGTACAAGATGGGGGACGGCTGAATGGCGTCAGGATGGCATCCCCGGGGGAGGGGGGTCCCGCATCTTGCATCCCGTATCTCGCATCCTGTATCTTGCATCCCCCGGGGACTACGCCGCCGTGAGGCCGAGTCGTGATCCCCGTCTTGCCAGAGTATAAAAATATAGCGATCATCATCAATCCTAAGGCCCGGCGGGGGATGGTCTACCGCCAGGTCCGCAAACGCCTCGAGACCGTCCTGCGGGACCTGCGGGTCCGGGCCGAGTGGCGGGAGACCCAAGGGCCGGGCCATGCGACCGAGCTGGCCCGGGACCTCCGGTCCGAGGCCATCGACATGCTCCTCGTCGCCGGCGGGGACGGGACGGTCAACGAGGTCGTCAACGGCTGGGTCGGCCACCCCGTCCCGGTCGGGGTCCTCCCGATCGGGACGTCCAACATCCTGGCCCGGGTGTACGGCATCCGGGGGAGCCTCGAGGCGGCCTGCATCCGGGTCTTCTACGGCAAGCCCCGGCCGATCCCCGTCGGACAGGCCAACGGACGCTACTTTGTCCTGATGGCCGGGGTCGGCTTGGACGGCGAGGTCGTGACGGTCACGACGCCCGAGCAGAAGCTCCGGTGGAACCGTCTGGCCTATGCGTGGCACGCCCTCCGGTTGGCCCTCCGCCCGTGTCCCTATGAACTGCGGGTCTACCCCCTCGACGGGGAAGACCTCCTCCTACGGGCCACGCAGGTCATCGTGACCCTGGTCCCCAACTACGGGGGGTTCTTCCGGATCGTCCCGCCCCCGTGGCTGGCGGAACACCCGATGTGGGCCGTGGGCTTTCAAAAGAACCGTTGGTGGAATTATACTAAATACTGCCTCCTGGCCATCCCGGGGTGGCACGTGCGGCTCCCCGACGTCGTGACCCTGCGCGTCTCGGAAGGACTCCGCATCGAATCGACCCCGACGGGCACGCCCGTCCAAGTCGACGGCGAGGCGGTCGGGTCGACGCCGGTCCGGGTTCGGCTCACGGACTTTACGGTCCGGCTCGTCACGCCTGCCTTTTGACCGGACCCTCGTAGGATGCGTGGGATGCGTCCATGGGATTGGGTCCACGCCCTCGTTCGTCGAGTCGCTCGACCCGTCCGCCGGTGGACTCGGGACGTCGGCCAGGCGTTCCGTCTGTACGGTCGCCTCAAGGCCTACCACTGGTCAGCGACGATCACGTTGTTTGCCTTCATGGCCCTGTTCCCCCTGGCCCTGTTCCTGACGGTCCTGGCCCGGTTCCTGCCGGACCCCCTCCTGTTTCAGCTCCTGGCCCAGTGGCTCCCCGAGCAGGTCGCCCGGACGCTGGTCGACCAACTGAACCTCATCGGGGCGCCGATGTGGATCGACTGGGTCTTGGGCGCGGTGGCCGTCCTATGGGCGTTGAGCCACATCCTCCACTCGGTCATCGAGATCTCGGACGACCTCTATGCGTACCCCGAGCGGCACTTCTGGAAGCGCCGGCTCCTGGCCCTGGGCATCATGGTCGTCTTCACGGCCTGGCAACTCCTGACCCTGATGTTCTATGGGGTGTCCGAGTGGGTCTTGAGGGGTCTCCAGCGCCTCCCCCTGCTGGCGGAGGCCGGCCTCAATTCCCATCTGGACTACGTCGGCCGCCTGGTCTCGTGGGCCGGCGTCCTGGTCCTGCACTGGGTCAGCCTGGTCTTGCTCTATGGGATGGCGGCCCCCCGGTTCCGTTGGCGGGAGCAGGTCCCGGGGGCGACCTTCACGACCGTCGCCTGGTGGTTGGCCAGTAAGGTCCTCGCCCTGTATGTCCGCTGGGTCCCCATCCAGACCATCTACGGGGCCCTCACGGGCATCCTGGTCTTCATCGTCTGGGTGTACTGGGCGGCCACGCTGATGATCGTGGGAATCGGCGTGAATGCCCTCGGCGTCCGGGAGGCCGCCGGGGTCCCGCCCCGGCCGGCGGTGGAAATGGGGGATTCGGGACGATTGCGGTAGGGTATGGCCTTTTCGCCCGTCCGTCTCCGGGTCTGTCTGTTCCGCCACGGGGAGACGTGGCACAATCGGGAACGACGCTACAGCGGCCGTCGGGACGCCGTCCTGACGCCGGAGGGGGAGTGGACCTTCCGTCGGTGGCGGGACATCGTGCGCCGCTGGCCCGTCTCCATGGTCTGGACGAGCCCCCTCCCGCGGGCCGTCACCTGCGCCCGCATCCTCCGGGGTCCCGACTCGGTCCCCCTCGTGTGGAGCTCGACCCTCGTCGAGATGGACTTCGGCCGCTGGGACGGCCGTTCCTGGGAGGAGATTCCCTCGGTCGAGCGGGAGTCGTGGCGGCGATGGGCGGCCGACCCCTGGCAGTACGGTCCCCCGCAGGGCGAGACGTTGGCCGACGTCGCCCGTCGGCTCTACCCCTTCTGGGTCTTACTCCAGGACCCCCGCCATCGGGGCCTCTGGGTCGTCGTCTCCCACCTGGCGCCCATCAAGGTCCTCTTGCTGTGGGCGATGGACGTCCCGCCGGACCGGTCGTTTCGGCTGTTTTTGAGCCCCGGGAGCCTGTCCGTGATCGCCTTTCCGGAAGACGGTCCGCCCGTCGTCGAGGCGGTCAACTGCCCGTACCCGGCGGCGGGGGGCCTGAACCTGCCAGGTCTTGCAGACGTCGGCGCCACTCGGGCCGGTCCCACGCCTGGGGCCCGATGACCCGCTCGACGACCCGCCCCCGGGGGTCGATGAGGAAGGTCTCCGGAAAGGCCCACACGCCGAACCGAGGCCCGGCCTGCCCCGACGGGTCCAAAAAGACGGGCCACGTGTCGGGGGACCGGTCGAGGCGTCGGGCCATGTCCTGGAGGAAGCGGCGGACCTGGGAGTCGGCCTCGGCCACGTTGACCCACAGGAAGACCCAGCGGCCGTCCGTCCCCATCTGTTCCCACAGACGGACCAGGGCCGGGAACTCCTCCCGGCAGGGCGGGCACCAGGTCGTCCAAAAGTTGAGGAGGACCCACCGACCCCGAAAGGCCCGCAGTTCATAGGCCAGGCCGCGGTCGAGGCTGTAGACGGTCATGTCGGGGGCCGGGTTGCCGGGGTAGGGCGGCCGCTGGTGGAAGACCAGCCAGACGCCGAACAGGAGCAGACCCAGGCTTCCCGGTACGGTGACCCACCGGGGGTCGGTCAGCCAGCGTCGGGGGTCCATACGTCAGGGACTCCAGCCGTCGGAGGTCTTCGGGGCCGGACCCGGGAGCGTCTCGGTCGGGACGATGAACCGGATCCCCTCCACGGGGTTGATGGCCTCGGCCCCCAGGACATAGGGCGCCGCCAGGACCTCGGCCGGCTGGCCGTCCGGCCGGGCCAGGGTCAACTGGGGCGGGTGTTGAACGATTTGGACGGGGCGTCCCCAGGCATCCCGGAGCCACTGGAGGCTGAGGCCGTCGGGGACCATCTCCTGGACCGTCCGGGGCCAGGCGCCGTGGGTGATGTAGAAGCCCAGGGCCATCGTCCGGGCCAGGTCCAGGGAGCCGGCGACCCGGAGCTGACGCAAGACCGGCTGGTCCGTCGGGGCGGCCGGATGCAGGGGACGGAGCCACGACAGGCCCAAGAGCACCAGGACGGCCCCGAGGGCGGCGGTCGGCACGAGCCGACCGGCGGCCGCCTCCGGGAGCGGGGCCGCCGGGGCCTCTTCGACCTCCACGACGGCTTGCTCGCTGACCCGTCGGACCGGTTCGATGAGGGCCCGGTTGGACAGGTCAAACAGGTACTTCAGGACAGTGAATTCAGGCAGGGGCGACTGGTCGATGATGTCCTGGACCGTGTTCCGGCCGTCGACCAGGGCGAAGACGCGAAACTCCTCGGGCGTCATCGTGACGGCCTCGGCCGCCTGGGCGGCCGGCTCCGTCCCGCCGCGTCCGAACTGGAAGTCGATGGTCGTCAGCTCTTCCCGGGTCTCGACGGCCTCCTTGGGGACCCGGGGCCGAAAGACCATCTGCATGTCGGGGATGCGTTTCTGGATGATCGGCCACTCGTCGATGATCTGGACGCCTTCCATCAAGACGTTGTCGGTCGAGAGGACGACGTGCAGGCGGGGGTCGACCTGGATGTCGTCCCGGTTTTCAAAGTGGTACGTCCCCGACTTCCACCGGAAGGTCCGGAAGATGGTCTGCGTGATCTGGATTTCCAGGGCCTCTTTCAGGGTCTTTTCGTCGATCAACTTCAAGTCCAGCAGGACTAAGCCCAGTTTCTTGAGGGTCTGTTGCTGGACGCCCAAGGCTCGCCGGAGTTGCTCGGGCGTCAGACGGCCCGTGCGGACCAGCGTGTGGCCCAGTCGGTCCTCCATCCGCCGGGGCTCGGCGTCGGCGTCGATGATGGCGCCCTCGAAGAAGACGATCCGGACCGTCTCGTGGTCCGAGCGGACGGTCAGGATGCCCGTCTTCCGTTGCATGCTGATGAGCTGCAAGATGTCCGGCAGACCGAAGTCCTGAAAACTCCCCTGGAGGGCCATGGATTCACCGATGGACTAAGACCCATATCAGGTTGAGGCCGTAGACGCCCAGCAGGGCGACCCAGCCGGCTAAGATAAAGATCGGTACGAGGGAGGCGTCGATCAACCAGTCGGGGCGGACCGAGGGGACCAGGAAGAACGTCCAAGCGCCGCTCCATCCGATCAATCGCAGGAGGCTACTCAGCCGCTCGGTCCGGATCCACCAGCCGCCGCCGGGGATCAGCAGGTCGACGACGGTCGTCACGAGGACCTGGGCGTGCTCATGGCGCACGATCTGCTGGAGCTTCTCCTGACGTCGGTCCGGTGACAGACCGTCCTTGACGACAAAGAGGTGGAGACACTGGCTACAGTACGGGCGGCTGGCGTCGACGCCGACGCAGTTCGGGCAGTAGGCCATACCGCACCGATAGCACGCCCGCGCTCGATAGGCGGGCCAGCGGACCCCGCGCAGGAGACCCCACAGGCCGCCCAGGAGCAGGAAGACCCAGAGGCGACGGTCCTGCACCCACTGGCGGAGGCCCGTGACGAACCAGGCCGGACCGGAAGGCCCGAAGGCTTCCGACCGGGCCGGGAGATAGTCCAGGGCCATCCCCCGGGCCGGCTGGTGGGTCAGGTCCGGCCAGGTCTTCAGGGCCTCCTGGACCTTCGCCTCGCCGGCCGCAAACTCCAGGCGGGACTGGAGGGCCCGGCCGTGGTTGTAGAGGACGTAAGCCCGGAGCTTGGGGTCCGGGATCGGCTGGGCCTCGGCCGCCCGGTAGTATTCGATGGCCTGGGCGTAGTTTTCCTGAAAGGAGTAGACGTTGCCCAAGTTGTTCAGGACGGCCGGGTGATTCGGGAAATACTGAAGGGCCAGACGGTACGTCGCCTCGGCCTCCCGGTAGTATCCGTACCGGGTAAAACCGTGGCCGTATAGCAGGAGGGTCGCCAGGTCCCGGGGCGTCTGCTGGAGGGCGTTGTACATCGTGTACATTAGGGAGGGGCTCATCCCGTATGCGTAATAGGCCAGGATCCACTTCCGGGGCGCCCGTTCGTAACGCTCGTAGACGGCATGACCCAGATAGGCCAACGCCGTCAAGCCGACGACGAGGCCCGCCAAGGCGAGCCACACGGTCCGTTGCCGTCGGGGCATGTATCCGACTAGTAGGACGCCGACCCACAGGAGATTCCAGAGGCCGCCCAGCCAGGGAAAGACGAAGCCCAACGTGGCCGCCACCAGCACGTAAGCCGCCCAGGGGGGACCCCGTAGGCTCCAGCGCTCGAGGGCATCGTGGACAAAGAGGGGCCCCAGTTGAAGTCCGGCGAGGAGGCCCAGGGTCGCCATCAGGATGACCGCCGCCCAGGCCAGCCACTCGGCCGTCAAATGGACCAAGGCACCCCGACCGCCGGGCCGCCGGGCGACCGCCCCGAATCCCTGCCAGATGTGCCCCAGGGCCCCCCGCCACGACCTCGGCCCGCCGTGAAACTGGTACCAGGCCAGGGCGACGTGAAAATAGGGGTTGGTCGGGTCCAACTGCAGGGCCAGTCGACTGCATTGGTCCATGACGAGGACGTCGCCCCTCTCCCGGGCCTTCAGGCTGGCCTGCCAGAGGGCCATGGCCAGCTCCGGCATGGACCGGGTCCCCGTACGATGGACGAAGTCCTCGATGCGGGCCAGGACCTCCGTCACCTTCCGCGTGTTGCCCTGCTCGATCGCCGGGAGGAGTTCGGTCAAGCTGGGGAAGGGGACCGGTAGGGGCAGGACCCCCGCCTCGGCGGGTCCGACCGGTCGGGCCCATCCGACCGACACGGCCGTCAGGAGGCCGAGGACCCCAAACGTCCATCGTACGGAACGTCGGATCGACTGCATCGACGCGAACCGCTCCCCCGGGGCGAGAGACCCACGCCCGACGTTTTCATTATATGAAGCGGCGGAAAGGACTGTCAAAGTTTTGTCGGACCTCAGTACGGGCCGAAATGCCCGACTCAGGAGGGCGGGGGACCCGACGGCCGACGTCCCGACTACCGACCTGCCCGTCCGCCGTCACGACCCCCAGTGGGCCGGCGTCCCCGAGACGACCCCGGCGACCCGGCCGACCCAAGCGTCGACCGACGTCAGGCCCCGTTCGGCCAGAAACTGCTCCAGCTCCCGGACGATGCGGCCCGCCGCCGTCGGGTCCCGGAAGTTGACCGTCCCGAGCTGGACGGCCCGGGCCCCGACAAACAAAAACTCCAAGACGTCCTCGACCGTCTGGATGCCGCCGATGCCGATGACGGGCGCTCCCGTCCGGCGGACCATTTCGTACACCATCCGGAGGGCGATGGGCTTGATCCCGGGGCCCGAGTAGCCCCCGACGACGTTCGCCAGCAGGGGCCGCTCCCGGCGGACGTCCACGGCCATCCCGAGGAACGTGTTGACCAGCGACAGGATGTCGGCCCCGCCCTGCAGGGCGGCCGCCCCGACGTCGAAGACGTTCGTGTCGTTGGGCGTCAACTTGGCGATGAGGGGCCGACGCGTCCGGGGCCGCACGAGCCGCACGAGCCGCTCCGTCATCGCCGGCGACGTCCCGAATTCCATCCCGCCGGCCTTCACGTTGGGGCACGAGATGTTCAGCTCGATGGCCGCCACGCCCTCGACGCCGTCGAGCGCCTCGACCATCGCCGCAAATTCGTCCTCGGTCTCGGCGAAGATGCTGACGATGACCGTCGCCCCCCGGGCCCGGAGGGCCGGGAGCTTCTGCTCGAGAAAGGCGTCCAGGCCGATGTTTTCCAGGCCGATGGCGTTGAGCATCCCCGTCGGGAGCTCGGCGATCCGGGGCGGCGGACCGCCCGGCCGGGGCCGGAGCGAGAGGCTCTTGGTGACGATCCCCCCGACGGCGTCCAGGGGGACCCACGGCTCCATCTCGAGGCCGTAACCGCACGTGCCGCTGGCGAGGAGGATGGGGTTCCGGAGCCGCAAGGGACCGACGTCCACGCTCAGGGTGACGGCAGACATGACCAGTCCACCTCATCGGCCGGGAGGGCCGGGCCGTCGACGCAGACCATGCGGTACGCCGGCGGGTCCGTCCGGACGGGGACGGCACACCCCCGGCAGACGCCATAGCCGCACGCCATGGCCGCCTCCAGGACGGCCCATATCGGGGCCGCCGTGTACGTCCGCAGGACCTCGACGCAGGCCCGGATCATGACCGTCGGGCCGCAGACATACAGGGCCGCCCAGGGCCGTCGGAACTCGACTTCATGCCGACGGAGGACCTCGTCGACCCGACCGGCCCATCCCCGGCTCCCGTCGTCCGTCGCCAGCCACAGGGTCCCGCCCAGGGCGCGGAGAGCGTCGACCCGCACGAGTTGAGCCGCCGTTCGGGCCGCAAAGAGATGATAGACGGCCCGTCCCCGACGGACCAGAGCCCGGTGCCACGGAAACAGGGTCGCCATCCCGAGACCGCCCGAGATCAGCCCGACCGGCCCGTCGCCAGCCGGCTCGGGAAAGGGCCGGCCCAGGGGCCCGAAGCCCCGGGTGACCTCGCCGGGCCGGAGCGAACCCAACCGGCGAGTCCCGAAGCCCATCCGCCGGAACAGGAAGTACCCGACGCCGTCCCGCAAGTCGTGGAGGCTAAACGGCCGTCGCAGGGCGAAGCACCGCTCGGGCCCCGGGACCTCCAACATGTAGAACTGGCCGGGGGCCGTCGGAGGCCAGTCGCCGTCTTCGGGGACGAGACCCAGCAGGACGACGTCGGGCCCGACGTCCTCACAGACCACGCAGCGAAGTCGCAAGTCTTTCACAGGCCGTTTTTCCATGAGGATGCAAGATAAGGCCCCGGCTACCGAGTCTCAGAGAGTGTCTAATTCGGGAGTCCGGGAGCTCGGCAGTCCGGGAATCCGGCAGTTGGAGGAGTCGCCCCATGTTGGGGGAGGGCCTCCGGAGCTCGGGAACCCTCCCCCCAGCGTCGGTTCCGCCACCGGCCCCCCGGGACCCCTCATAGATGGAGCCCCACGAGGACCCGCCCCATGTGCCGCCGGTACCGGAAGGCCGACCCGGGGCCCGGGACGTCCTCGAAGGTCCCGCCCGTGTGCTGGTATTCCAGGTTCAGGGAGAACTTCAGGATGCGGAACTCCAGGCCCAGGAGCTGGAAGGGGAGCCAACCGCTCGTGTCGTACTCCCTCCCCCGCAGTACCTCGACCGTCGTCAGATGGACCCGCTTCCAGCCCAGGCCGCCGTACAGGAAGGCGACCTTCAGCTTCCCGTAAATCCCGAGGCCCGTGTGGTCCGAGCCGCTGTAAAACAGGTTCGTCGAGCGGACCCAGTCGCCCTGTACGCCCAGACGGAGGTCGACCGGGTCCGTCAGCCACGAGTACTCGAGGGCGACCGCACCCTCGGCGGCAAACTCAAAGTCCGAGGCCGTCGCTCCGGAAGGCGTATAGGCCGCCGCCCCGCCGCCGAGGCCGGCCAGGACGTGAATCTTCTCGGCGGCCCGGGCCGCCGGGCCGGCCCATCCCAGGAGGACCGGCACGACCGCCGCCCACCCGATGAACGCCCGACATCGACCCATCGCTTTCCGCTCCGGAGGCGCCGTCGGCCCGTCGGATGGCCGCGGGCCGGGCCCGACTTCCGGGATGACGCCGGGTCCATGATACACGAGGCCCCGACCGAATGCACGACCGGCGACGGGATCG